>CEUX01008598.1_pt1 | contig 11415 bp, 25 predicted proteins | sample 531361 | NCBI WGS metagenome assembly CEUX01 (sample SAMEA2622736, study PRJEB7988) | marine metagenome | isolation source: saline water (ENVO:00002010), including
CAATAGTAATGGATATTGGACCATGTAAATACTGCAAAAAGGATATGATTAATACTGAGAGCTTTGTAGCTTTCGCAGATAAGACTAAAGCTCATTATGAATGTATGCGCCTGGATGATGCTAAGAGAGCTGAGGATAAGACTTTTGAATAGTGGTGTCTGGGCGGCTGGATTTGAACCAGCGCTCCCCTGGTCCCAAACCAGGTGCGATACCAGACTTCGCTACGCCCAGGCAACAATTATTTAAAATTACGAGAGGATTATCAGAGGATTTCAGATATATCAACCGCAACTCTCTCAATAAAATCAATGCTTTTTTATGCGCATTTTTGTCAAGAATATCTATTCAATTTAAAATAGAAGTGTTGTAAATACTAACTGGATGTATGATTTGTTCGATAGGTTCAAATACTATCGATATGTATTGGGGTTGTTAGCTTATTTAAGGGGTAGAGGATTTTTCAGAGGATCAATTTGATCCTCCTTTTTTTTTGCGTGTTATTATCTTTTAGCGAATTTAACTATAGCATCTGGAAGTATATCTCCCTTGCTATCAAAATTATTTAGGTATTCTTGGTATAATTGCTGAACTCTCCAATCAGCATTAAAGGTAGGAACATGAGCCATCTCCAGGTGTAATTTAAAAAGGAGATAGCTCATGGGTTGCGCCATTAGTTAAGGAGCATCTTATCAATGGCTGCAATTCTCTCAGACTTGTTATTGTCAAGATCTTTGTAATACCATTTATTTGGCGTATCCATATTGGACCAGCCAAATCTAAGCATGATTTGTTTGTCTGTTAAAACCATTTGATCTCTCAAATATGAGTAGCTGAATTTTCTGAATGGAGACATTCCATTCTGCCAAACTATCCCACATCTCTTAGCTGCTCTCTGTATTCTCTTTTTTGCAGAGGCTTTAGTAATACCAAATAGCATTTTGTATTTACCTTGCTTTTTAGCAACTGAACATTCCATCCAGTTTTTAAGCATGATTGCCAAACTTTTAGAGATCTCTATGGTTCTTTTAGAGCTAGCAGTTTTTAAGAAATTCTCTCTTAAATTATCCCATTTATCTAAGCTGTGATTTGTAGAGATAACAGCTGGTCTGCTTTTTAGATCTATATCTGAGTAAGTTAAACCTAACAGCTCATTCAATCTGCAGCCAGTTTCAGCAGCTGTTTGGAATAATACCTGGTTTAATGGATCTTGCTCAGCATTAACTATTTTTAAAACATCCTTATATTTAGGCTGCCATTTTGGTTTAGTATTCTCATCCTGGAAAAAGTTTTTGTTAAATTTCCAATTAAGAATAGCTGGATCAATAACCCATTTTCTGCCATGGCAATATCTAATAAACATTTTAAAGTTAGCAACAGCATCTTTGATTGCTTTTTTGCCTAGCTTTTTAGTGCCTCTGATTACCTCAGTTTTACCACCAGGAAGATTTTTAACTACCATTCCTTTAGAGCCTATAAGAGCTGGTATATAGCTTTTTTCAAAATCATAGAGGGTATAGTCGGTCATGAGCGATTTGCTTATGTGTGGCTCTATATGGTTCTTTATCATGCCACAAATAACTAATCTAAACTCATGTGTCTTTAGCTCATCTTCCAATACATCTTTTTTATAGGCTTTAAAAGCTGTCTCAAAAGTAATCTTTTCGGGAGCTGCTAGGTGTGGTTCCATCTGTCTTAAACTTTCAGCAAATGAATACGCAGCTCTTTTTTGGTTTAGGTCATAAGTAGCTTTAAGATGTTTTTTTCCTTTGTCATCTTTAACCATGACTTTAAACTTATAACCGCCAGCCATTTTTTTCTTTTCTACCCAAGCCATCTTAAGCATTATTGCATACCCTCACTTTCTGCCATTCTTTTAAGATTTGGTTTAGCGAAAAAATCTCTGTAAGTTTCATAATTACAAACCATTAAGAAACCTGGATCATTAGTTTTTTCGATTTTAACTTTTCTCACTTGACCCGCAGCCTCAGCATAATCCTTTATGAATTTTTGATGAGCCTCTGGAATTGAATTACCTTGGAAAGTTTTTTCCCTCCCAGGTAATTTATAAGTGCAAATATAATAGGGTGTTCCACCTGGCATTATGCAGCCTCCTTTATAAATTGTTTAGCTTGTTTTAAATTTTTAAACTCTCCTTTAAAAAGATAATTAGATAATTTATTACTTCTTAAATCTTGTTTAAAAACTTGAATGATTTTAGGCATTGGTTTATCAACACAGATTTTCCAATATCTATTTTTAGCAGCATAAAGATAAACATAAGTGCCAGCATAAAAATTTCTTTTAATTAATTTAAGATCCATTATGTAGCTCCTTTCCGTTTTTTTCTATTTGATAAGGTTTGTAAATAGGTAAATCTTTTAACTCATCGTACACTTCTAAATTCCAATGCGATCTAAAATCAAATTTAGAAGTAAAAATACCTAAATCTTTTAGTTTATGAAAAGTCTTTAAATAATTTCTGTATGGTTTTCTATTTTTTCTATTTGGAAAACCTTTACTTAAAGAGTGCAATTCCCAATTAAGTTGAGCTTTTAAAAAAGCATCTACAGATCTTTTGTATTTACTTTCAAAAAGATAAACAGAATTTGTAGATCCCATTCCTCTTGATGACATATCTCCGCTAGTTGCTATTAAGCATAAATTATAATCCATTATGCAGCCTCCTTTATTTTAAATTTAATGTAATTTCTAAAACTAATATTTTTGAAATAATCGTACCCATCTTTTGAGTACATATACATCCAAGATCCAGGGTCGCTTAGACCCTGGGATTTTGCGCTAGCAAATGCTAATTTATGATTTCTTAAATACATTAAGCAGCCTCCTTATATTTAGGTTGATATTTTTGAGCGTGTTGTGTTGCGCCTAATTTTCCACCGCAAGCAAAACCCTCAGCATTATATTTGTCGTCAAATTCAAAACCCGCATCATCCATTTTGCCAGATCTAATTCCCCATGGATATAAGACACCAGGAACATTTAATCTGTAGCATAGAAAATTTGGGTATTGAGAATTGTGATACCAATGTGTACCAAGACCAGACTTTAACTTAACCCAGCCAAATTTATCTTTTCTAAATGCCATTAAGCAGCCTCCTTAGTAGTTTGATAAACTAATTGAACATTAAAAACTTCTCCCTCAAAATGATGCTGTTTTAATTTCTTTAAATTTTTAAAGAAACCAACTAACGCCATTTTATTATTAACAATGTTAAAGTGAGTAGTTTTTAATTTGATGTAATTTTTTGCAGACTTGAAATGGTAATTATTATTTCCAGCAACAAAAAATTTATTGATATAAGCATTTAACCATTTGCCTTTATCAGTTTTAGTAGAGATCTTAGGAACCTTATAAGAGACTAATTTTCTCAAGTAAGGTTTCCAAGGATGAAGTTTTAAAATATACTTAACTATCATGCAGCCTTTCTTTTTTTCTCCCAAACATAAAGCGTCTTGCCAATAACTTTAGAGCTAGTGTTTTCAAGAGGGAGGATTTTAGTTTCGAAGAAATTTTCAAGAGCCTTGAAAGTCTTGAATTTGTATTTTTTAAATTTCTTCATTGATAATATATATATAAGCATTCATTGACGGGGTGTCAAGACTTATTGACAATAATGCAATTAGCTTGCTTTTATGGTAATTTTGATTAGGCGCAAGAGGGGGTATTCAACTTATTCAGTTGTTTAGAATAGTTATAAAAAGCTAGTTAAGTCTGTAATTGTACTAGCTTGTCTTGCAGCTGGATGACATCAATTAATTTTGAATGCGCATCTTTAGAGAGAGCTGCAATACCTGGCGGATATATTCCGTCATTTTTTTTCTTTAGTCTCAATATCTTTGCGTTCAGAGACTTTCTCTCTTTTTCCTTTTTCTGGATCTGTTGTTCCAGGTGTTTGTAGTGCGTTTGCATTTGGATCTACCTCCTTTATGCGTTTAAAATCATAGCTTAAAGTTTTTTCATCTATGATTATTTTAGCAGCGTTAGAGGGTACACTAGCCTTAACCGCTGCATCTAAAGTTGAGAATGTTTCTACGGCTTGAAAGCCTACACCTCCGCTCCAGAATTTTTCAAATTTTTTTACCATTACGGATGATCCCTTAATAATTTATTATATTCTTTTAGATCTTTAATTTCTTTTTTTAATTTTTTATTTTCTTCGTCTAAATTTTGATAGGATTTAATTGCCTCAATAATATATCTTGAAAAATCTATACTTTCTTCTAGTGCGTTAAATAGCCAATGTTTGCAATCTTTAGGATTTTTTAACATAACTTGGCGCATTGTCAAACCAAATTTATCCAATCCCTCTTTGTCTCTATCCAGGATCCGAGCTATAAGCTCATTAGTATTTGGATCTGGACTTAGATCTATTGGTTTATTCGGATACTTCGGTTCTTGCCTGGTAGTCTTTTGATCCATCCTCTTGCCTCTAAATTTAAAACTATTTTGTGTACTCCGCTTTTAGATTTTAGACCAGCAGCGCATTTCATCTCTTCGTATGTTGGCGCTACTGGTTTCTTTTTCATATATGATTTAATGAAGTCAAAAATTTTTTTTTGCCTTGGACTTAAACCATATTTCATAACAGCTCCCTAAAATTGACCCATAAAATCATCTCCAGGCGATGCTGCTGGAGTTGGACCAGAGCTGCTAGATTTTTTGATGGTAATCTTTAGAGATTTATCCTCCTGGATATACCCGCTAGCCTCCATCCAAACTCCATTAATAGTAAAATTTTTTTTGAATGGCTTGCCAGCCTTATTCATTTTTTCACTATCTGGATGAACCATATCGGGATGTTTCTTTTCTGTCTTCGCAGTATTTCTCTGTAAAGAAAAAGTCGCTACCCAATTTGGATCTTTTGGTTTTTGTTGTTCAACAGCCATAAAATTATCCTCCTATTAATTGCTGTTTTCTATTATCAAAAGCTAGCTTAATTTTTTCAAGTTTGCTTTTGTCTTCTTTAAATAGCTTTTCGAGAAATTCTTTATTCTCTCTCTTAAGCTGATCTAAATTTGCTTGATGACTACAATTTTTAATTCGATCTAAAATAATATTTGTATGATCTAATTTAATTCCTTGGTTTTCTGTTTTCTTTTCTGGTGGCATTTCAACATCTGAATAATATTTGCCGTGTAATCCTAGAGCTTTAAGTATAGCTCTATCGACAGCTCTCTTTTCTGCTACAGCTACTGGATAAACAAAGTTATTATTTAATGGAGATACTTCTCCCAAACTTTCGTGAGTTTTTCCCTCAAAAGATGCTTGAGCTTTAACAACAGCGCAGCTCTTAGTTAAATCACAATTAACTAATTCTATATTAGTTATAACTCCAAACTCTCTTGCTAAGTTTTCAACTTCATAATGTTTAATAATATAAGATCCATTATCCATTTTAATTAATCCCCCGCTGGATTTAAGACCAGCAAGGTACTGCTCCAGCGAGGGAAATTTTAGGATTTTACCCATGAGAGAGGTTCTCCTATGTTGTGAAAGCCAGGAAAGAAACTGCTGCTGTTTAAAACCTGGCTCTCAGCATTTGAAAAGAGTAGGGAGAAAAAGACGCAAATCAAAAATATACTTAACAAGATTTTAAAGGTATTTCTGATAGTTTTTTTTTCTTGTCTCTTTCCAAATTTTGTTTTCAGCACATACTGCTGATAATTAATCATATTTATTTTATCCATAATTCAATAACCTCCACAATTAAAACTCCCGCTAATAACAAAGCTAGGATGGTGTGATAGATATGCCAAACAACTCCTTTGCTTTCTTTTTGTTCTTGTCTTGGTAAATTTTTTTTATCCATTAATTTATATTTAACCTCCTCCATTTTTTTCTTGATTGGATCCATCCAATAGCTGTTAATGTTCCACCCATTCGTTCCCAATCATTAAAACCCATTGGAGATCCACCTCCGCTTGGAATAGCTTTAAAATTACTTGCTCTATATTTTCTTAATAATTTTGCTTTTGGCGTTTCTTTGTTCATGCTAACCCCCATAATCTAGTTGCTTTTAATTTATGATCTCCCATACCATTCCAGAAAAAATGATCGAAATTAGGAATAATGTCATCCACCCAGGTTGTTTTTCCAGCGTGTCTCTCCATTATTTTTTCTCTGTTGGAACAGATCTGGTTCATTTTAACCATAAATTTTTCTAAATTTTTTGGCTTAAGTTGATCGCAATTATCTGGAGTATAAATATTATATCCCGTTTCATTGACTACAACTAAGTGAGGTTTTTTTCTTGTTGCTAAATAATAAAAAGCAACTTGCAAAATATGCTGGAACCAGCCTCTGTATTTTTCTTGCTTTGGATCTGCTGGACCCAATATCTTTTGTTGAGAAAAAGAATAAGATCCATCTTTTTTTGGTCTATTTTTTTTACGCCATTTAGTTTTTAATTCTATAAAATTATATTGATCTTCAAAATCTACTCTGCCAATTACTGGTAGCTGGCAATCTGGCAGCTCCAGGCTAACAGATCTCTCGCATTCAATCGGATCTTTTAATCCAATTACTTTGAAAGCATCTTGCAGCTGTTTCCAGGTTAAAGCAAAAGCTAATTTATTTTCCTCATGCTGCCTGGTGTCTCTTTCATCAACTGGAGAATATTTATTAAATTGATCTATTGCTTTATCAAAAATTTTTTTTTCTAAAGGAATTTCTTTTTTAATTAATCCAGATCCTTTTTCATATTCCCAAATAAATTTGCCGTATTGTTTTTGACCCAGCTCTCCAATCCAATTTCCACATTTCATATTGGAATTAACTGGCAGCTCTCTTCTTTCCTCTTGGCTGAGGTATAGGTACTTATAACCCCATTGATCCTCTTCTGTGTTGATCTGAGAGGGACTATGATGGTTTAATCCGTATAGCTTAACCCAATCTGGAAGTTTTTTAATTGAGCTAATCCAATCATTTAACTCTTTTTCTGCTGCATCTTTTTTTAATATCACAATGGAACATTGTTAGAACAATAGTGAAATTATTGCAAACATATATTGCCAAATATGCACATTTCATGCACAGATTGCAATTATTGGTTGTTATTTGTTGATATTTTGAAGTAGATTTGGGTCGTATTTAATCTTAACTGGAGATGCTATTTCAAAATCAGTTGGGACCAAATTCTTGCACAAATCATTTACTGGTTCTCTTGTATAGTTATGTAATATATCAAAAGTGCCATTGCCTTTAGGATTAAGCAGCGCAACTACTGGCTGGCAGCCTCCAGATTTTTTTCCAATCTTTTTCTTAAAATTTTGAGATGCTTTTAAATAGCAAATTTTTCCTATTGCATCTTTTGCAAACAATTTATTTTTTGGCATATCAAAAAGCCAGATTTCTCCATCTGAGCTGGTTCCTGGACAATCCATTTGCACAGCTCTTATATCTTCATGGTAATATTCGTATGGTATTCTAATATTATGCTGATTTTCTTTTGGAATTTCTTTAATAACACAATCCCATTCAGATCTATATTTTAATTTAATATTTTGAGTTGGTTGATAAACTTCGGTAGGATGGATCTTTAAAATTTTTGCAATTTTTTCTGCATTATCCCAGGCAATAGCTCTGGAATTTTTTATCCATCTATTAATAGTTGATGCGTCTTTACCGATTTTTTTAGCAAAATCAGCCTGGCTCATATCCGCATTTTTGAGCAGCTTATCTAATAGCATTTCAGTATCTTCTAAATGTGTATTTTTTATAACTTTGAATTTATCTTTTGATATTGTCATGCTGTCAATATAATTGTGGATCTTGCATTTGGCAATAGATATTTGCAAAATAATCAAAATTTTTGATTTCCACAAACACTATAAGTTGTGTGAAATACGGGGATATTGCAATAGATGTTGATAAGATTGCATAACTAGCAATGTTCTCTTGCGTTTTTGGCAAGTATTAGTTTAAGCAGCTTAAATGACTTTAGAACAATATAGAAAATCAAAAGGCTTTTCTTATAAAAAATTAGCAGAATTTTTAGGCATAACTGGTGTCTCTCCAGAGAGTACAGCTTGCAGATGGTGTCAGGGATCCAGGATGCCAAAGCCAAAAAATATAAAAATCATAATGGAGAAAACAAATGGGAAAGTTAAGCCAGCGAGTTTCTACTCGTAAAAAAAAATTAACTGGGACTATAGATGATTATCCATTGGTTAAAGTATCTACTCTTGATTGGGTTTCTCATTCTGAATGGATGCACATCGACAAAGCAAGGAGACTTAAACCCGATAAGTGTTTTGCGGTGGGTTATCTCCTCACAGAAAACAGATCTATCGTTCAAGTCTTTGGTTCCTATTCCTACGATGAAGACGGATCAATCTCAGTTGGAACAATAGAAACAATCCCTGGATCCTGGGTATTAGAGGTTAAAAAAATATGATTAAATTTTTTTTAAATACAATAACCGCAGCTCTAGTTATTTTTTATATTTTTTTACTTTTTCAAGAAACAGCTTTTGCAAATGAAAATTGGACACCAGAGTTTAAAGAATTTTGCGCAGTATATATGGAATATGTAAATAAGTACAAAGGAATTAATGCTGGCTGCTGCGATATAGATCATCCAAGCAATGATCTTTTAAAAGAGGGATGGAAAGGAGAGAGCTTACTTTTTTGTGATGGCAAAGAAATCGTGTAAATGCGCTGAAACAATAAAAACTCTTAAAAAAGATGTTGAGAGATTAACTGAGGAAAATTTGAATTATGAAACAATTAGCAAATCTCACAAAGAAACAAACGGAGAGCTGCAGACTAAGCTCACAGCTGCAGAAAATAAAATTAAAGATTTTGAGGAAAATTACATAAAGATAGATGGCAAGAAATAATTACTTCGATAAAGGAGATCCTTATTCAGAATGGCATAGAGCCTTAAAAAATGATTTGCGCTATGTTGATATAGACAGCTGCGGGATTTGTAATAAATGCAAGCAGCCAATCTACCTGGCGGAGACTACTTTCGATGTGGGTCAATCCTGGAAAGCTACAACGGCTACAGAGTGGCTGGCTAAAGCTGCTGGTTTGCCGAGTTTTTTAATTTTTTATAAAGTTAATGAAAATAGAGAAGTTATTAGCTTTAGAGTTAAGCAGCTCACACCCGAAAAAGATCGGAAAGAGGTTTTATTGGAGCCAGAGGCATGGGTTCAAGCGATGGAGCTGCTCCAAGATCGGCACAATTTAGTATGTAAAAAAAAGGATGTAGCTTAATGAGTTATTATTTTGTTGGAGATCTTAATATTTTACATAACAAAGAATTAACAGCTAACGACAAAATAGTTTATTTTGCTTTGGTTTCGTTTATGAAAAAGGAAAATGGGGTAGCATTCCCAAGATACGCCACAATCTCCAAGCGCTGCGGCTTAAGTAAAAGCTCAATACAAAAATCAGTTAAACACCTTGCCAAGCTAAAGTTGATAACCACAAAACGGCTACAATCGACAAATCAATATCTTTTATCTCAGCAATTTGCTTTAGAGACATTAGTCAAGAAAAAGCAGAGAATGCTCTCTGGCAACTCTGAGAGTTATAATCGGAGAGTATTAATAAAACCATATAATTATACTAATACTAGATATAAGAATAATGTTAATAACTATAATAAGAACAATTCTCTCCCCCCGACTACTGAAAAACCTATTTTAGTCTATAAAGGAAAAACTTATAAAGAGCATGGAAAAGAGGGTTATTGGAATGAGTTTATTTCGGATGATGGGAAAGTAATCCGCAAGCATTCTTTTAAAAATATCATCGAGGAAAAAAAAACTTCAAAAAATAGGTTTGATGCTGCTGCAGAAAAAATAATATATGCGGCTACTGGCACATAAAATCGTTGAAATTTTTGAAATTGCGGGTAAGGCAGATCGGATGATGCCTAAGCCAGCTAAGCCTGGATCTCCGAGAATGTATGATTTGCTCCAGATGTCTTATGACCCAAAAGACATTGGCTATTATGATAAAAAGGGATTAAAGCTCCGAGCTAACTCAAAACAGATTGATTGCTGGGAAATGGCAATCGAATTGCTTGCTAAGCTCCCAGATGTTGAAAAAAGACGCTTAGTCTGGGCAAGAGCTTGCCGTTATAATTGGAGTGTTTTAGGTAGGCAATTCGGGTTGCATCGAGTGACTATAAAAAAGCGATATAAAACAATTATCCTGGATCTGGAGACTAGCTTGCCAAAATCAATGCTAGACAGAATAGACAATTTAATTTAAGAGGAATAATTAGGGTCAGAGTAATGTGTCTATGGTAGGAAGACCCTTAAAAAAAGTATTTTGCGAGAGCTATACACGCAGCTCTAATTATAAAAATCAATGTAGAGCCAAAGGATATTTTCAAAAAACCTCTGGCAAATTTCGTTGCCGCCACCATGGAGGCTTTTCTACTGGACCAAGATCTCTGGCTGGTAGATTAAAAGCAATAAAAAATTTAAAAAATTTTAAAAATAAGACAGATCAAGAAATAATAGAATGGATAAAATCGAAAAAATATGTGAAAGATTAGAGCTTGGAGAGCCGCTCTCGGTTATTTGTAAAGATAAAGACTTTCCAGATGTAAGTACAATTTATAAAAAATGTAGATCAGATGAAAAGCTGCGTAATAAAATAATGGCAGCTAGACAGACTGGCGTTTGGACTTTGTTAGATAAAATTGCAGAAGATATGCAGATCCCAAAGACACCTCAAGAAACACATTTTTTAAGAGAGAAGTGGAGCCACATTAGATGGCTTGCAACAAAACTAGCAAGCAGCACTTTTGGCGATAAGTCTCAAGTGCAGCAAAAAATAGATAATCATTTAATCATAAGTTGGGGAGAGCCAAAGGATGATATTAAAGAAATTAAAAATGTTATGGATCCGTTATCAAGTACACCTATTCAAGAGCTACCTGGAGCTGTCGGGAATAATCAAGAAAAAGGATAAAAAAAAATAATTGCATATCTTGCAATTTGTTCTTGACATTGCGTCAATACTGATTTATTGATTAGTAATGACAAAAAAAAACATATACAACGCAAAAAACTTCGAGACAGCAGTTGTCGTTGATAACTATCCTTGGGGTTTTAAGCTCAAAACTAAGAGAGCTTATTGGATTGAGACAAATAACAAAGGCGACAGATTTTGTTATCAGACTTTAAATCCAAAAAATAATAAGTGGTGTGCTGTGAAGACTTCTACTTATGGAGCTGCGTTTGTTTTAACTCAAGATGACAGCAATGGTTATGTTGATTATTTTGGCTTGAGCAAATGTGATACTGCAAAAGATGTAGAAAGCTGGTTGACAAAAGTTGATTATAATCAGCTCAACACTTTACAAAAGAAACAGCTTTGCAGAATAAAGGCTTTTAGCAAATCAATGGAGGGAGTTAAGATCTCTTTTGTTAA
>CEUX01022450.1_pt1 | contig 11409 bp, 19 predicted proteins | sample 531361 | NCBI WGS metagenome assembly CEUX01 (sample SAMEA2622736, study PRJEB7988) | marine metagenome | isolation source: saline water (ENVO:00002010), including
GGCGCTTTATAAGAACGCTACTCTGACCTACTGAGTTACTATCCCAGCTTTGGGGTCCGTAGGTCATTTGAGAGCATACACTTAGGTTCGTAAGCGTGGGCTAACTCTTCTTATCTCCTTGTAAAACCATGAGAAGCCACTGCTTAAATTGCTTAGGTGCCCATCGTTTAAGGTTATGTTCCAGCTTAAACCATTTTACAAAGTCATCGGACATGTCAATAGTGAGGACATTCTCCTCCTCGTTTTTCAACTCAACCTTTAGCATTGTAATATGGGGTTTGTAATCTTTCATTATGAATATATTACCACGCTGGAGCGTGTTTGTCAAGCGTTTTTTGGCTCCGGTGGCTGGACTCGAACCAACAACCATCCGATTAACAGTCGGATGCTCTACCATTGAGCTACACCGGAATAATATCAGTCTTCGTCGTAGTAGTCAAGACCTTTCTGAATTTCTCTTATCGTTAGAAGCGCAAGCATAATAATAATTATAAAGACTGCAAGTGGGTTCATCTTCTTTTCCTCATGTTTTGGTAGCGCGGGCGGGACTCGAACCCGCAAGGTCTAAGACCGGCAGATTTTAAGTCTGCTGTGTATACCGATTCCACCACCGCGCCATATCATTACTTAAGTTGTTGTTGATAATAAAGGTAAGCTCCCCCGATAACAACACACGCCGCTATACCCATCAGTTCTAGGAACTCAATCATGCCACGTTTCCATCGTGCGAAACCATGACGGGACAGAGGCTACTGTTCCGCCCTCGGTGTGAATCCAGTACAAGTCTTGTTCTCCCTTTTTTCCCGCATGTTGGCGAAATTCGTCCCGACCAAAAATGTGCTGTTCAAGATCGCCCTTAGTACACCACCATGCCTGAGCGCCGGAAGCGTTGAGTCCCAAAAAGACCACTCGTTCATATTTCTGCTTCGAACGAAGCTGTTGCCATACAAACTTATTATCCGTGGCCTCCCAGGCGCTTGAGGTTTTTACCTCTGTAGGAAGGTTGTCGGGAAAAATATCAAAATCCGTCCCGGAGCCTTTGGGTTTGGTCGGCTTGCCCGCGGGGTCACGAGGAACAACGCTTCCGTTTCCTTCCAGAATATCCGCCACCATCCGTTCGCCGGTGGCCCCCTTTGAGCGCGACGCAAGGCGACGAAACCACTCAAAAGGACTTCCCTTCCAGTATTTATCGGCTTTGGTTTGCTGTTGTCCCTGTTGGCAAGTTTGCCCCGCTATCAAAAGTTTAGTTATATCAGTCACTTATAAATCCTTCTTAGATGGTGAACCCCCTGGGACTCGAACCCAGAACCAATGGATTAAAAGTCCAGTGCTCTACCTGTTGAGCTAGGGGTCCTTCTCACATCGTGCTTGTAGCTTACCACGCAGGGGGGCGGTTGTCAACTTCTTTTCTTAATTGAGTGAAAAAGCCACACCGGCCCCCACACCAATAAAAAGAATAGCATAATGATACCCAAGCCTGTCTCGTAAGTAATGTAGGTATCGAGTCTCAGCTCATTGAGTACGTTTGTGACAATAATACTGTTTATGATGAAATAGGCGCCCAAAGCCCCTAAGATGACAAGTGCCAGTACCACGTCAATACAGGTATATAAAAATTTCTTCATTCTGTCGTACATCATTTTTTTCTCCTATAGTGGATTCTCTATCAGATCGTAGTGAGTAGGCGTGGGAAAACCCACTCGCTTACCTTTCGCATTAGTGTGAACGCTATACCATTCTCCATTAAAAATAATCAACTTACCAAGGTGTTCTGACTTTGGATCAGTGATCATCCACACGCTCCTGCCAGCCATAGCACTGGGCTTGCTGATGCAAGTAAGCATAGTTCCCGTAATTTTCTCTCTGGTGGTCCGATCCGGGTGAGTATGGTAGTTTATGCTCTCACTAGTTTTTTCCGCTAGTCGTGCGTAGGCACAATCAATATCTTCTTTCCGAAAGAATAAAATAGCGCCGGGCTTCCACGATCTATTTGTGAAGTAAGCTGTTGTGCCTACTTTGGTATTGTAAATTTTCATTTTCTCTCCTCACATCTCTCGCGTATAGTGCGTTCGTAGGAAGCGCGCAATGGCGGCAACCGTATAGTCGATTACAACGTCATCGTCCTGATGGTCCATAAGGTGCTCCTGAGCTTCCTCAATCACATGAATCTGTGGTAGCGGTAGCGCCATGTCTAAGCGGTGGGCATCGTCGTGCACGGCAAACTTCATATACTCGTCGCCCTTTCTGCGAACGTAACGATCGTGGTTCTGCCACTCCCATTTATAGCCTAGTCGCCATAGGGAATGCCAGATTTGTTCCCAATCCTGAATTGCTGCGGTGGTCCACGTAAAGTTCCGTAGCCCGGTGCGGTTGGGGTTCTCTACGAGGTCCACCCCACATTCCTCATATATTCGTGTCATTTTTTCCTCACAAGTCTAAGTTGGTTCTTTGTCATTTGCACCTGTCCTTTGCCTAGACGCATATAATACGAATCTACATTTCCTGGCTTTTCAAACCAGTGCACCACGAACCAGGGCTGCGGTTTCTCTAAGTCCCGGTAGCGCCCCTGCGCCTTCGTATCCATTGTAGGTCCTCGGACAATAATGCCGAACCCCTTTCCATATGTGCTGTTCCGAGCCTCTACAAGAGCACCGGGAATGTATCTAGCTCTTGCCACTATATGCCTCCATCGTAGCTACAGTATACCCTCCCAGAGCCACGTTGTCAAGGTTTACTTTTCTTTCTTTCATTTCGTTCTCCAGGCGCAACTCCCGAATCCGTCGAGCGGTATACCTCTCGATAAAAGGGTCGGGCCGCGTGACCGGATCTGTTTCACCGCGCAGCTCCCGCATTCGGTGCCGCGTGTACTTCTCAATCTTTTGATACTCGTTCAAGATAATCTCCGTGAAATGTTATTGTTTTTCCAAACTTAGTAAAATAAACAGCATACTTATTTCCGTGGTCAGTTCCCAACTTTGCCGGGACGTCTTCCAGGACAACACCGATTCCATAGCTGTTATCGACTTGATTTAGTGTATCGCGAACTAGGTCGCCTACCTTTAGTTCTTTCATTAGCGTTTTACTACCATCACATCAGGCGCTCTGCGCGGCTTTCTGCTACGTTTTGTCGCCTTCTGCTTCCTGCTCCCTTCTGCCTGACGCAAACAGCGCCCACAGGCAATGTGGCCCCTTAGAGAGCCTTTCCCTTGTCTAAGGAATGCTGGCGTGTACGCACAGTATTCACAGGTCAGTCGCGACTGCTCCCTCGCAGTCGTAATGATATCTTGGATGGGCGGCGTAAGATTGCGCGTCGCAACATGTAAGGTCCCGTCTTCGTTTCTAGAAACTTCCGTAATCGCACAGTCGTGCGCACTGCCCGACGAGAGCTTCTCAATCTTTTTAGACATTTCATAAATTATTTTATACCAGCCATTCTCGCATTGAAACCCCCATGCCATACTGGAGCTTTCCAGGGGTGCGTTTCTCTCTCTATATAAGTGGGCAAACCTTTCGTAAAGGTTGTTGGTCTTATGACTATCCATAACATAGCCTCCTACTCTTATACTGTAGCATAGGAATCCGAGGCTGTCAAGATTTATTATTGTTTTAGCGAGTAAGGCGCGCTCGCACCGCTGAATAAAATCCATTCTTCTGTGCGGCTTCTTCATTCGCAAAGCACAGTTCGGCCTGTGTGCGATGGTAGAACGGGCTATCCGGGGTGTGATATAAGTATGAATTAGCATTACCCTTGATAGGGAAGTCTGCTGGGCAGCTTCCATCCGTGGGCGCGAACCTTATATGGGCACACCCAGTCATCAATAATGCACACACAATAATTAAAATCTTTTTCATCTCTCTTGTCTTTCTGTTCTGCTCACCAGCTCATAACTCTTCTCATGGAATGTAAACTCGCGACCCTGAGACATCATAGTAACCGTTGTGAACTTTTGGTCTGTCTGATCGTGGACCAGCTCCCGGATCTCTGTTACAAGGCCCACGGGATGCCCCAGCCACTCACTTTCTATAAGTCTCACTAAATCGCCAATTCTTATGTCTACTGGGTACTCCATCACTCAACCTTCAACGACATAGTAGCACGCTAGGCGGGCGGTGTCAAGGGTTGTTCTCAAATAAGGCCAGCGAGGCGCTGAAACCTTTCCACAATGTGACCTGCATAGCCTCGACTGCCTTGGGGTCCGAATAAAAACAGCCCCACGTCGGCCACGACCAAATCACCATTTGAGCGTTGCATGAGATTGTGGGCGTGTACATCACCATACTGAGTGTCATATTTTTCCAGCTTTTTAAGCCGGTTGTAGAAGTTTTTAGCCACTTGTGATTTTATCTCGGAGGGCGGCACCATAGATGCGGCCAGGGCCGATGATCTCCCGATAGTTTCTGGGTCATATTGAGATAAGCGCATATTGGCATCCAACTGCTTCCCCAGTATTTCCGGGCTGGCCATAATATTGAGAGTGCGCAGAGCTTCCGGGTCTGTGATATATTTCTCGAAAGCATCTTTTACATATGTTGAAATGTGGCGCTTCATGTCGTGAATGGCAAAGTAATCATTCTCAGGGTCAGACCGCAAGTAAGCCCTCTTGAGATCCGCCAGTTTCTTCTCTATCTCTCGAAATATAGGGAAGGCTCTCTCGTCCTTGATCGGCAAAGCTTGTTCTGTTACGGGACCCGGATCTGTTCCGCGGCGCATGGAGGCGCTTTCCGGAGACTCCAAAGTGCTAAATATTTTTTCTAATCTGTCTTCTCCTATCAACTTTTCCAATGCTGAATAGATATTATCAATGGCTAGATAGTTGTCAACAAATCGCTTTCGTACTTCAGGCTCTGGTTTCCCCAGAGGGTCGGCGCCAAAAACATCCACTCGCGTTGCAGGATCAAGGCTATCCAACAATTCCATCTGCACAACAAAGACTTTATATTTCTGTCCACCTTCTTTCTCGATGAACTTCCCTCGGCGAATGGTTCCCTCAGGGTCAACAGGAGGGGACGGCAACACACTAATGTCTAGTATCTCCGGGAGGACGTTGGCGGCCTGCGGGTCTCGCGTTTCTAAGCCGTCCTTAAGTTTTTTGATGTTGCGATAGGCGTTTATTTCCTGGCCGGATAAGGTCATCTTTACCGCAACAGGACCCCAAGCGGGATTCTCGCCCCGGTAAACAATGCCAAACTCTCCCGAGCCGAGCGGCTCAGGGTCGATGGTGATTCCCTCTTTGTTGGAGTAGGCTAGTAAGAGCTTGTCCTGCACATCCTTCGCAAAATCGGTGATAGTAAATCGCTCGGGATCTCGCAGCGGTCTCTCTGGCGCCTGTATAACTTCCCGCTCCTTGTCTAAAGCGGCCTGTCGGGCCGGGCTGAGTTTTACTGTTTTGTCGGGGTCTCCCGCGGCGCTCGGGGCATCAGGCATCTGGGTGGTGTCGGGCTCCTCCAGATCTCTGGTGCCAAAAAACTTTTTCAGAGCCTCACGCTCTTTGGCGCGCTTTTTGCGGCGCCTAAGGTCGTGGACATAAACGGTCGGATCCAACTCTTCCCTAATTATTCGGCGCAGACTCGATTTGGATATCTTCATCAGGAGACTTTTCCTCTTCTATAAATAGTCCGAAACGCTCTTGTTCCCCATCATCGTAGGTAATGATAGTGCGGTTTCCGGGATGCGGCTTGATATGAACAGTAATGAAATCATTCATTGAATCAAAAATAGCAATAGATCCTTTTGGCCGTGGATACAACCAATGTGCGATGCACTGCCCTGTTGCTAACACAACGCCCTCGATCACCACACCCTCGCCTGAAACTCCTGTCTCATCGTTTTGTCGTGCGACTGTGAACGTCTGAATGCCGCGTGGGCATAAGCGCGATGGCTTTTTCGGTATCAGTTCCTCCGCCGGGGATTGCTCCTCTTCAGTGGTGGTATCATTTATTTCTTCAGTCATAGTTTTATTGCTCGCCTAAAAATTGCCCCGATGTTGGGGGTAGTATCATACTCGCCCAACTCATCTAGACTCACCCAAACATGATCATCATGCTCAAAGTCTAACTTTACATCCCCCTCATAAGTGGGGGCATAAAATATGTCTACAGCTGGGGTGCTCAATTCTGTCAAGGGAATAAGACCCCGGACTTGAAGGGTGGTCTCTTCCTCAGTCTCTCGTTGAGCGCACTTGATCGGGGTTTCGTCCGCCTCAACCTTTCCTCCGGGGAGTCCCCACTTCCCCGGCATCCAATGTGCTTTCATGCTGCGCTTCAGCAGCAATAGACGATCAGAATCGTCCAGTATGGCTACAGCTGTGCCCTTCATCTTTCCTCCAATTCTAATACGAATCATTGCTCAATACTATAAAGCTTATCATAGGCCCGCGTATAGATGGCAAATAGCTGCTCTATATCTCCCGAGCGGCGTAACATTTTAAATGCTAGATTTTCCGGAGAATAAATGCCCGAACTCTCCAGCCCGGCTTGTCGCATCCGTTTCAGCTTATCTCGGAGTCGCTGCGCCATTTCAAAAGCCTCATCATATCTCCCATTATCATACACAGAACTCAGTTTGTCAACCTCTCGCGCCATTTGTTTCATCTTTTTTGTGGCCGAGGCCCGATCGAGATGAGGCTTTACCTTCTTGGGCTTCACAAGCCAGCGATCGTCCATCAGAGAATAAACACCCGTTGATACATGGGGCTCTTGGGAGTCCTGAACGTATATCTCGACCTCATGATCCTTAATGCGAATGTCATGAAGGCGGTTCCAATTAGAGCGAACAGCATCAAAAAACTTCTTTACCATCTTCTCATTCTCATTCACTTTCCCAAAATCTAGAAGCAAATGCAAATCAATGTCTGAGAACTTGGACCAGTTATAATTGGCAAGAGAGCCCGTGACCACAATATCGTCTAGGTCGAGGCCCATATCTAGGCCCTCCATAAATTCCTCCACAATAGCCATCAATGCCCCTTTGACTCCGGGTCGCAGGTGGTCGTCCCCGTCCCAAATCTTCTGGTTGAGTTGAGGCTGAATATCAAATGCGAGCAGATCCTCGGTGTTGCCCCCTATGGAAATAACCACGTCTTCATATAAGCGATCAAAACGACTTAAGTCTGTGTTCCTTACAATGGGGATATCCAACTCTCCAGCTAGGTCCTCCAGTTCATCGCGAGGGGCGGACTTGGTGATCTTGGTTCCAGGTTTCAACATGACAAGCTTGTCTTGTCCCATGAGGTCTTGCGTTGTGCCCCTATCTTTCTTGAAGTAAACTTGGGCTAAGTGTTCGTTCGTTCCTGGATCCTCCGCACGGTCTTCGGGCATCACCTTGTCGAAGTCGTCAATGCTGCTGACGAGCATCTTGGAATCTACATCTTCGCGCTGCTCATCATAATATTTCCAGACGGCAGCGGCGTCGTCCGAAACTTCTAATACGTCGGGTTTCAAACCACTCTTACCGGCAATCTCTAGAGCTACGTCATAAAGCAGCGGACCGAAGCCATCCTTGGCTTTGGAGCTTTGGATAATATACACATCCTCGTATGGCTCATTCCTGCCGCGGTGGACGTGTAGGGTTCCGAATATATCTATGCCTGCTTCTATTCGGTCCAGATCGCCGGCTTTCAATCTAACGGTTGGTTTATCGCGAAGAGCGTAATACACCTGAAAGCCAGAACCATCGCGCTCCCTGAGAACGACCACCACCACATCTTCAGGGAGATCGGCTGCTGTCTTCATCGCCTCATCCAGTTGAGCCTCTTCTAGTCCTCCGGGGGCGCCAGGGGGAGCACTTTCCCAATCGGCCTCGTCAGTCACATTTTGTAGCGGGCCGGCCTTGTTCGGTCCACTTTGGGTTAGTTCTTTTTCCGCTTTTTGAAGATTGCGCTTGTGGCGCGCGGACTGATAATAGTCCCCTTCGGTGATCTTATAGCTCCCGCGGAACGGGCGGCGGCGGGGCTTTGGCTGACGCTCCTTATAGCGCAAGACCGTAACACCACGCAAATTGTTAATATTCAATACAATACGCTTCATCAACATATTTTTATTCATGTTCTTGGGTCGACGGACGTGCAACTTAAGGGTAGATAAATATTTGGACCCAATGTCTCTCTGTACCCCACCCTTCTCGGGCTCTACGAGAGTAACGGTAAGAATTTCGGGGAGCGCCCGAATATCATTTTTTGTTTCGTCGCGAGAACCACCAATGTCTTTGGTCATCGCAATCAGAATTGTAAAATAAAAAGTATCCTGATAATAGGTCGGATCCGCGGCTTCGCGGAGTCTGGCAAGAATAGAGTCCATCTAAATAAATAGTTCACCATACTCGATTAGTGCTCTAGTTTCCTGATAGGAGTGGACCTGATACCATTGGGAGCCTTCCAGCTTGTCCAAGCGTTGCGCTAGCGGCCAGTCATTGCCCCCAGGAACATTACGATCGCCCACGAATATCATCTCTACTTTATCACCATGGAGTTGCTGTATTTTTTCTACTACCTGGGCTTTATTCTTACCTTTGGGATATATGTCAACTGAGATCTGTCCACCAATGGCCACCTCCACCTCGGGGTATATATTTGTTATATACTCTACAATATCTTCGCGTTCTCGTGTGGCCGTATCCCACTTATAGTACGCCTCGCGGAGATCCGGGGAAGCATTACGACCAACCGTACTAAAGTTTACCATGCCGGGGCGGATCTCGATGTGGTTCCCGGTTTTTCTACGCCATGCGGTACCATTTTCTAAATAAAGTTCTAGATCCTCGATAAACCCTTCGGGGAGTGGCATCTCATTTTCATATACCTGGCGCCCTTTTTGGAAAAACTGATTGCCCGAACAAGTAAAGATCCCCTCACACTGGTCTATAAAGGAACTAAATAGCTGCTTCTTTGTCTTCTCGATGTTTGATCCTGTGACCAAATAGGCTTTTTTCTTTTTGTGATGGATCCAGGTCAAAAAGACGTCGGCGAAGCGCTCGTCTATTTCCGTCAAAGGATGGGTAAGAGTTCCGTCAACGTCAAAAAGATATACTCTATCAGGCATCGCCTTGCGTTTTCATATTGCGAAGCATCATCTCAGAGATTTCTGCCTCAAATTCCTCGGGGGATCCCACAAATACGCTATCCATTTCTTTTTGTTCATCTAAAAACTGCCACAGAGATTCATTCTCGTCAGCGAGTTTTTCATATCTTTCTAGTTTTTGATTAAGTACCGCCACAGCGGTTTCTAATTTAGCTACGCGCTTAGAGACGGCATCGAATGATTTGGCCGCCCGGAGCGCCTTCTGGATTAAAGAGAACATCTATCAACTCCTGTCTAGTAATTATACCTGACTTCCGGTTATAGATTAATTCCAATAATCTTTTTTGTGCATCTATCGCGAGAGGGAAGGGCGAATCCATGTAGGTGCCTTCTGCAACCTCCGTCATCTCTATTGCGCGGGCCTCGGGGAGATCCGTCGCGTTAGTTAGCCATTTATCTTTCAAAACAATTACCTCTTTTTTCATACTCATAACTAGTTAGCTCCCTGCTGAATCGTCGTCATCCCCAGCGCTATCATCGTCGTCGCCAGCATCGTAATCAATAACATAACCAATCTCCACCAAGGCGCCTTCTGGTGGAATTACAACGAACTCGACACTATTTGTAAGGGCATTGTACTGCCACTCGGCCGAGTCCTTCTCCACAAAATCTTCAAAAATAATCAACGTGTCCACAAGAGGTGTGTAGGTGAGTTCCCACTCTTCGTGCGGTGCGGTCTGGGCTGTGGCAGCCTGTACCCCCGGTGCCCAATCCGGCGAACAGATATCCACCACCACGCCGCCAAAGGCATTGGTCGCATCCATATAGCGATCACCTACATAGAGGGCTGGAACACCCCACGTACAATCATTCTGGGTTTCGTGAATATTAATAATACTGGCGAGGAAAACTGAGTTGCGTTGGTGTCCATACCAGTTGATGAAATCTTGCAGGCCGGCAGCAGTAGAAGTAAAGTCACGGGTGCTTTGTTCGTCCTCGTCACTCACGAAAACAACTAGGAGCCCAGCGTCTTGGCGAAGCCACGATTGATTATATTGGTTCTCAATCAAGTAAGCATAGAGGGCGTCGAAGCCGGCTTCGTAGTGTCCGTTTCCTGTATTATTATAGGCGTCCCATGCATCCTGTACTGTATCTCCCGGCACAAGGGGGAACTGCTGGGTACCGTTGCTATCTGTCCAGGAGGAAGTGGTAATTCCTAGTCTCCAGCCGGCGGGTGGAAGCGACAACATCATCTGCTCAATGCCCGCGACGACGGAGTTGGCATGCTGAGTCATGGATCCCGACTTGTCTATCAGCCAGACGATATCAATGCCGTCCATAGTAAAAGGCTGTTCGAATGAATCAATCCAGACATCGCCTCCATCGCCGGGGACCTCCACCGGGACCTCGACAGGAACGTCTACATATACAACTTCGGGTGGGTGGGCATCATAGATTGTATAATCTCCTTCGCACCCTATCATCACCGCAAACAACAACGCCAAGGAAAGGAAGCGCTTCATGGCTAGTCCCTCAAACCGCCCCGGCGCGGCGCAACGGCGCCCGGGAGGGCTTTTAGTTGTTCGGGTCCTAATGGTGCTTCCGAGCTTATAATCCGGGTCTTTAATGTTGCCTGATCAATTTGGCTCGTCGGTGCAACCCATACAATCTCTTCTAGAGGCACCCGCTCTCCGAAACCAAATCGCCCTATGTCCATCCCAGACACACACCCCAGGTAGCGGCCGCCCTGGTCGAAGACGCCAGAACCCGACGAGCCAAACCAAGCAAACATGTTGCTTACAATCATGTTGTGCTCTAAGGCGGAAATATAGCCACGAATAGTAAGAAGATCGTGATGTGAGGGGAAGCCTGTGTAAGTAAGGTTTGTCCCCACCAGGCGCTCGTCAAAGCGCTGTTGGGGGCGGTAACGCATAGCCGTGCGCGTTTCTATTTCCGGAACGACCAAAAAAGCTAAGTCTACCTGGTGATCCACGAAAACAACCTTGCCTATGACCGTCTCACCGTCTCGGCCGTCGATAGCCATCGTGCCGGCGTCCCGGACAACATGCGCAGCCGTTGCGACGATGCGACGGCCATAGGCCACCATGTAAGTTCCCGAACCATGACCGCCATGCAAAAGGGAGCGTACCTTGACGGCAGCGGAGCGGGCTCTCTGTTCTGTTAATGTAAGATTGGGTACGTCAAAGACTTCAAAAACATCTCCAAGGACGCTCCTAACTTCAACGGTTTGTTGGGTATAAATAATGTCCAGATTAACTTCGCTGGACGATGATGTAGGTAATACGGGGCTAGTACAACTTACTAAAAGTAAAGATGCTATTATTGTAAAGTTTTTAATCCACCTAGACACGAAATATCCTCCGTGAAATAGGT
>CEUX01032399.1_pt1 | contig 11394 bp, 14 predicted proteins | sample 531361 | NCBI WGS metagenome assembly CEUX01 (sample SAMEA2622736, study PRJEB7988) | marine metagenome | isolation source: saline water (ENVO:00002010), including
ATTCATTTTCTTAATATTCTTCTTAGTACTTACCATCCAAGGTTTTGGTTTAATTTCTCTAAACCAGTCTTGTATACTTGGAATAAATCCTAAATCCTCTCTTATATGTTGTTCTGCTATTGATTTAACAGGAACTTTTTTGTTATCAGAGTTAGTTATATATATTCCAAATACTTTTTCACATTCTATTACACCTTGAGTGTGATGTCTTAATGCTCTATGCCTAATATCAGCATAATGACCCTTAGATTCATCAAACCAAGCGTGAATTTCATGATAATCTAACTCTAAACCACCAAAGTGTTTCACGCTTGATTTACAATGATTAAAGGCTTTCATTAATCTACATCCTCTACTGTATCATCATGATAGTATTTAGATGGTCTATCGTCAGTATATCTTATTTCATTGATATTATAAAATGCTCTTGTGTATGATCTTCCCACTACATCAAGTTTACCATCTTCTAAATCAAATACTACTTTACCTGATCCACCTTCACCATTATACCAATCATAATCTATTGTATCGGTTATTTTATATGGTTCAAGGTTTTCTCCAGTTTTTTCATTCCATTCTCTTAATGCCTTTAAAACAGTATACTGATTTCTTGTGCCTTTTTCGTATGCTTCTTTTTCAGGTATTTTAATGAATTTTCCGTCTTTCCAATCACCAAGTTTTATATATTCGGCATTATCATTAGAATATATTGCTTCTTTAAGTGATTTGTTAGTTTTATGTCCTTCTATGTCAAAAGCCTCACCTGAATCTCCACAACCTTCGTAATAAACTACAAGATATTTAAATCCTTTTTCAAGCATATATTGTCTAAATCCTTCTAATGCTTTAACACCTTTTTCTTCTTTCTTTGATCTTTTTTGAACATATTCTTTAAAATTAAACTTCATAAAACCTCCTTTTTGTATTAAATGAGAGCATAATCTGAATGCATATACAGTGTTGAGTTGTTTACCCGCTATAAACATTAATGACACCTTCGGTCATCACTCTCGTGTTTCATTGACTTAAATATCAGATACTATGCTCTCAATTAAAGTTTTTTTCTATTTAATATTAACAGAAAAAAAGAGAGCCGTGAGGCTCTCTCTTCTTGTGCTATTAGGATGCTGATACACCTAAATCAACTGTAATCATATCAGATTTAACATCTAAAACATCTTTGAACAAAGTCCAAGATTGTCCGCTATTAGATAATCTAATATTCCCTTTGAAATCCAATTTAGATCTTAACATATCTATCTCTTTTGGATGTCCTTCTTGGCTACAATCAAGGTTATTATCTACGATAGGAACAGAAATCATATCTACCCTGCTATCTGTTATATCAAGATGCTTTATGTTATCTTCGCCTTTTGGTGTAGTTTCCCAAGCAACAACTTGTAATATAGTATTTTCTTGTGACATTTTTAATGCCTCCATTTTATTTTAAGATACATAAAAAAAGAGCCGTTATTTAACGGGTTTTTTAATAATGAGGTTTTTGTATACAAATAGAGAAAAGCCTACATAAAGTAGGCTTTAAAGAGGAAATTAGAAGATTTGTGGAATATAATGATTATTATACATAAAAAAAGAGTAAACTAATGCCTACTCTTTTAATTTATTTCTATAATTCGTCTCCATTAACTATGTATGTATTAGAAACTAAATGGTGACCTAATAATTTCTTAATTTCATATCTAATATCACCTAATTTATGATAGTATGTATTTAAGTCTCTTTTAGTTTCATTCTCATTACCTGCATAATGGTTAATATCTTTTCTTAATATCTCTAAATATGCTATTAATTTGAACAATTTAATATCTACATCTTTCTTGAAATCTTCTTCGTATCCTGATTGATCTAATTGTTCTTTTGATTCTTTTTCTGTATGTTCCCACCCACTTTTATTCATTATTTAATACTCCTTTTTATACATAAAAAAAGAGCAAAGCATAAAGCCTTACTCTCTTTTTTGTGCTTTTATTGTCACTTAGGGCTTACACCTAACTAATTATGACGGCAATACACAATTTTATTTTAATTCATAACTATCACAGTTAGGACATTTAGATATTTCCCTGTCTTCTTGGTAGTTACATTGCAAACAAATAGACATAATTATCTTCCTTTAATTACTATAAAAAAAGAGCAAACTAACAAGTAGTATGCCCTTCTTTATATTCATTGCATTCATCTATATCTTTACATTTATAATGTACATTAGAATCAATGTCTATTATATCTGATGTTACATCTATTTCAAGATAGTTTCTATGGAATCTTCTATTACAATTGTTACATTTTCTTGTAATTTTGTCCATTACATCTTTAATTATTTCACTTATGTGTTGCATATGGATAGTCCTTATTTACTATAAAAAAAGAGCACACTTGTAATAAATATGCTCTTTAATATGTTAGTAGAGTGGGAAGGGTTTTCCACCATAATATCCTTTCATTTGTTTTCACTCGTCAGTTATATACAAAATACTTAAACATCACTTTTACTCTTTATAGGTACAACATAACACTATTGTCCTAAATCCGCTACCCTTAAATCGGACTAACACATAAAAAAAGAGCACACTTGTAGTAAGTATGCTCTTTATTTATAGAGATAGCAATATAAGTAATTTCAGCGATTTTGTTTTATATCTGCTATTCTATGTCGTCACATAGGTAGTTTCCGTGATATGTATCGCACTTACTACCTCTAATCCTATAATACTACCGTAGTAGTAGCACCGCTATCCTTTACATCTTTTCTGCCTTGTTTAAATGAATTATAGGCTAATTTAAATGGATTAAAGGATAGTTTAGGTGACTTAGTACTTAATTTACCTGCTTTGTAAGCAAGTTTATGTATTAACTTTTTCATAGTTGAATACCTCTTTAATTAGTTCTATAAAAAAAGAGCAAACATATAGTTTACTCTTTAATGTGGGATTCTTTGTTAGACAAGACATTGTTATCCCACTGACTTGTGTAGATCCCGTTAGGAACACACCTATGACACAGTTGTATTGTGTATGACTTGGCTTATACTGTGTAGTTCTAACATCATCATACATAAATCAAGAGTACTCTCTTGTATCTGTATGGATTTACAAATAGTAGTGGTGTTTCAATGTGTATGATTGAGAACTACATACACCTGACAGACACACCTCATCACGGGTTGTCGTGTGTGTTGTGTATCGTTGGCTCACACGACAAGGGGGGATGGGATGTGGATGTCGGATGTATGGGCGGGGGACCTACTGTTGGGTGGGTTGAGGGGGTTGAGTCAAACCAACTCAATCAACTGAACTCAACCTAATCAACCTACCCAACCCTTGTAACCAAGGGGGTAGGGTTTACTCAATCTCTTTCACACTCATTCTAAAATAACTTTTTGATTTAGTACTCTCCCATTATTATATTACTTCATGGCTAAGAAAGGTAAATTCCTAATATTTGATGTATTTACTGGTAAATTCGAAGATGATCTACCTGAAGATATAGACTATAGTGACTATATTCAGATAGTAGAAGCGGAGAAAAAGATCGCTATTAAGATGATTAACCAGAGATTAGATAAAATTAGTGAAGAAGATTACAAGGAGAGTACGGATTAAGAGTAGTGTATAGTAGTATACGTGGAAAGTAGAGTACACTACACATACTACAAACGTAATGTTTGAGCATTACGTTTGTATAGAGAGTAGGAGTAGTGTATTAGAGTAGATAGAAAGCTTAGTTTATTAATATTTTTATGGGTAATTGACAAATTAGTTATGTTAATTATGTTTTTATTCTTTAATTAGGGGGTAAAGTGGATACGATTAAAAGAAAAATAGGTGGAAAGATGGAAACATTTAGTATATACACTAAAGATGAAGCAAATGAGAAGGGATTTGCATATATTGAATGGAAACACGCTGATGAGGGGGATTATGCCTTATCAGATGATGGATATGTGGGTAAATGCTTATCAAGAAAGACATATACTGATAAGAAGGGTAGGACGAAGACCTTTATTAAGTGTGCTCATGGTGTGCAATGGGTAACAAACAAGGGTAAGTTTATGTATGAGCCTAATAAAGAAGCTGGTGTTTACTCTCACGTAAAACCAAGCAGCTGGGATGAGAAGGAAGCTAGGACTACAAGAGCAAAGAATGCAGTAAATGCTTATGTTGTGGATATTATACAGGGAAAGAAGCCTGATTGGGAAATGATAGGGAAGATCTACAGACCTGATCAAGATTGCCCTGAAGCTACAGTTAGAAGATTATTTAAAAAGGAGAGAATAGTAGATATGGTTGAAAAGAAACTAAAGGAAATACTTATTGATAAAGGTATTACCCAAGAACAAGTATTAGACTTGCAGCTTGAAGCTTTAACGATAGCTAGGGATAAAGGTGATGTATCTAACTTCCTTAGAGTTGCAGATAACTTTATGGATTTATTGCAAATGAAACCTGGTAAGGTTGTGACAACTGATACAGTTGAAATAGATTACAGTAGTAAGATAAGTGATCAAATAGAAGCAGAGGATAAGAAATTGAAATTAGAGAGAAAAGTTGAAGAACCAGAAGATAATAAGTAAATTAAAGGAAAACATGATATTATTTGGTAAGGTTGTTATGCCGAATATGTTTTCAGTGGACTCTCCTTCATTTCATTACGAAATAGCTGAAACATTAGTAGACAAAACACAAAAACAAATTAATATTATTGCCCCTAGGGGACATGCTAAGTCCTCAATAGTAGGTGGTGTTTATCCGTTATACCATATTATGTTTGATAAAGGTCCAAAACTTATAGTATTAGTTTCAAGAACCCAAGATCATGCGGTTAAGTTACTTGGTACTATTAAGGATGTTCTCGACTTTTCTCCACAATTCAGGCAGTTATTCGGGTATTGGGGTATGAATTCTGCTAAATCATGGGCTAAGACTGAAGTGCAACTAAAAGATGGTAGTATGATTATATGCAAAGGTACTGGACAACAGCTCCGTGGAATAAAGCACGGCAACCAAAGACCAACACTTATTGTTGTAGATGATCCAGAAGATGAGAATAATACCAAAACATCTGAAGCTATGGAGAGTAATCTTCGTTGGTTATTGCAATCAGCTATACCTTCATTAGATCCAAAGAAAGGGAGAATGGCTATTATTGGTACTCCAATACATCAAAGATGTTTAGTTGAAACATTAAAAGCAATGGATGGGTGGAAGAACTTCTTATTTAAGCCTGATCTGGATAATGGTATTGCATTATGGGAAGAGTGGCAGCCAATTGATAAATTAAAACAAAAGAAGAAAGAATTAGAGTCTATTGGAAGAGTTAGTGTGTTTTACAGGGAGTATCTATGTGAAATAGTTGGAGATGAAGATCAATTGTTTAAGGAAGAGTACTTGCAATACTATGAAGGCAAACTAGTTCACAGGGAAGACAAAGCATTTATACATTTGACAATTTTAAATGGAGTTGAAGTAGATGAGTATAAAGCAGTAAATGTATTTATGGGAGTAGATCCTGCTTCATCTACAGCACAGACAGCAGATTATAGCACAATAGTGTCTATTGCAATTGATAGAGATGGTAATAGATATATCCTTCCTTATTATAGAAACAGGGCTACTCCTATGAATTTAGCAGAATCTATTATAACTCAATTCAAAGTATACAAACCTAATAAAACAAGGATTGAATCAGTTGGCTATCAAGAGATGTTAAGAGAGTATGTTAAGAAAAGATGCGAAGAAGAAAAAATATTTATATCAGGATTAGAAATTAAAGAAAGACCTCGTAATTCAAAGTCATCAAGACTTGAAACACTCCAACCTTACTTCGCACAAAAGAAGTTCTACATAACAAAAGAGATGTTAGCTTTAAGAGATGAGCTATTATTGTATCCAAGAGGTAAACATGACGATTTACTAGATGGCGTTTTTTATGCAAATAAAGGTATATATACGCCAAATCACAAGGATACTGACCAAAACACTAAGGAAAACAACCAATTTACCAATAAATTTAAAAATGATTCTTGGATGACAGTGTAACACCTGATTATATTAATACCAATTTTAATTAATTAAATTACATATAATATGCCTGAAAAAAATCAAGAAGTAAAACTTACCGAAGAATTACTGCGAGAATACTCTGGGGCTAGAGCTGAATGGTCTAAACAAGCTGTTGAAGATAGCGAGTTCAGATCTGGTGCACAATGGACAAAAGAACAATCGAATAAACTCAAAGCTCGTAATCAAGCTCCTATAGTTGTTAATTGTATTCATAATGCAGTTGAACAAGCAAAAGCTTTGCTAACAACAAACAAACCAAGATTCCAAGCGACTGGTAGAGAAGATAGCGATGTTAAGACAGCGAGAGTTATGTCTGACATTATGGAATGGATATGGGATAACTCAAATGGTAATGTTGTTTTAAAACAAGCTATTGATGATTACTACGTAAAAGGAATGGGTTGTATATTAGCTTACCCTGATATGAACGCAGATTTTGGAAAAGGAGAGGTTGTATTAAAATCAATTGATCCAATGGATGTATATATTGATCCAAGTTCTAGAGATCCATTTGCACAAGACGCTAATCATATTATGATAGCTAAAAAAACTATGGAATCTCAATTATTGCTACAATATCCTGATTATGAAGAAAATATAAAACAAGCAAAACCTTCTGGTATTTTAGAAAACTATAATACAAGTAGAGATGCAAGTGAATTGAACCAACATATAGGTCCTTATAACAGGGGTACTTCTAGATTAAGTGAAGATGACGACAGAGAACTTGAAGTCGTTGAAAGATATACTAAAGTTAAAACACCTATGATGAGAGTATATGATCCATATGAACCAAGAGAACATATATTCACTGAAGAACAATTCAAGGTGTATTTACAACAACCAGCTTTTATTTTAAGAAGAAGAACAATGGATCCTATATATCTTACCAGCAAGGAAGATGTTCAACAAGCAAATGCTATGTATGAAGAGTTTAATGGAGTTTATCATGAATATATAGAAGAAGGCTATCAAGAGCCTATAAAATTGGCAGGTGTGGAAAAACCTGGATCTGTTCCTAACTCAACTACTGAATTAATTCCTATATCAATAAATGATTTAGTGCAAGACAGACTTATACAGGTAACTCCTATTAAATGTGATAGAGTTAGATGTGTTATAACAATTGGAGATCAATTATTAGTTGATTATGTGAAACCTATAAGTTTTTATCCTATATTAACACTAATGAATCATCATGATAGGAACCCATTTCCTGTAAGTGATGTTAGACTTGTTAAAGGTTTACAGGAATATATAAACAAAATTAGAAGTTTAATAATAGCTCACGCTTCTAGTTCTACTAATGTGAAGTTATTGATACCTCGTGGATCTGTTGATAAAAGGAATTTAGAGAAAGAATGGGGTAGAGCAGGTACAGCTGTTATAGAATTTGATCCTGAATTAGGTCAACCTATAGTTGCTGGTCCAGTTCCTCTTCCTAATGAACTATATAACAATGAAAGAGAAGCGAAAGCAGATATAGAAAGAATTTTAGGTATATATGCATTAATGCAAGGAGATCAAGGCGCAGCTCCTCAGACGTATAAAGGCACAATGGCAATGGACGAATTTGGACAAAGACGTATTCGTTCTAAAAAGGATGATATAGAGGCTTTCTTAAATCAACTTGGAAGAGTTGTTGTGCAAATGATACAATGGATATACACAGAAGAAAAAACAATTAGAATAATGCAACCGAACAGATCTCCTAAAGATGTTCAGGTTAATCAAATGATGTATGATGATTTCACTAATGCTATTTTAGGAAGAATAAACGATGTGACAGTTGGAACTTATGATGTTCAAGTAGTATCTGGTTCTACATTGCCATCTAATAGATGGGCTCGTTTTGAATACTACAAGGAATTATATAGTTTAGGTGTTATAGATCAACAAGAATTATTAGAACAAACAGATGTCGCAGATATGGAAGGAGTAATGGAGAGAGCTGGTGCTCAAGCACAGGCGAATCAACAGATACAAGCTCAAGAACAGGAAATTAAGAAGCTTAAAGGAGACCTTCAAACTGCACAACGTGAATCGCTACACGATAGAAAGCGTGTTGAATTAAAAGATTTTGAGGTGAAGTTGGCAAAAATGGAAGCACAGATGTCAACCGCAGCTCAATTATACAAACATCGAGCTAATGATCACTTGAAAGAAATTAAAGAGGAAGTTGATATTATGGTTAAGGAAGCAGATAATCCTCAAAATTTAATGAATAGTGAATTATTAGGTCTTGATGAAGAATAGTTGCTGATAATGACAAACTAGGAGAATACATGGAAAATGTAATAAGACAAGAAGAAGCAGTAATGAATACAACGGATCCCGCAAAGGCTCCGATTGGTCAAGCTGGAGTAACTCCAGAGGATCCAAGCATACATGTTGGAGGAGATGCTATAAATCCTATTGCTGAATCATCAATCGGGCAATTAGCAGATAATGCTAATGCTGCTCAAACAGAAACTCCAACAAAACAAGATGCAGATCGTTATGAATACTGGCAATCTAAACACGATAGGACTGCAGGCGAGCTAACACAAGTTCGAAAAGAACTTGATTATTATAAACAAACGCTAGAACCTGTTGCTAAAGTATTGCAACAAAACCCTAATGCGTTAAATAATTTACAGCAATCGCCTTCCAATGAACAACCTGCTCAAGAGCAGAATTCTTTGAAGGCTCCAAATCGTCCTGAAAAACCACATTCTTATAACGAGGTAGATGCATACAATGATCCAGATAGTGAATCTTTCAAATATAGACTTTCTAATGATAAGTATAGAGATGATATGTTAGATTATTATGGTAAAGTTGACAATTATAGACAACAACAACAAGCAATGGCTTATGAGGCTCAAAGAGAGCAAGCAGCTCAACAACAAGCTAGGCAGTATGCTATGCAAAATATGGGTTGGGATGTTAATAAAACTCAAGACGCTATTCGCTGGTTGCAAGATCCTAATAATGTATCATTTGATGCTTTATTTAAAGTCTATGAGATGGCTCATGCTCCTTCAAAAGAGCAAGTTCAATCTCAACAAAGAGTGGCTGATTACCAACAAAGAGAAGAGAGAATGAAAGTTCCACAATCAACAGCAGTTGCAAGTGGAACACCTCAAGCTCCCGTATCTGAGGAACAGGCATTTAGTCAAGGAATGCTATCTTGGAAAAAGTAATCGTTAATCTAACCTTGAACAAAGGCTCATAAGAGCAGTTGAGTGATAGGTAAATAGGAGAAATAAAGATGGCAGCAAAAGATCTTTATTCGGGCTCAAGTACAGGCGTTCTCTTTACGGATAGACGTAATTTTTACATCGATCCTCAAGTAGTTAAAGAACTGTGGACGGACGTAACTCCGTTTACTACTGTTATAGCTAACAGAGAAACACGAAATGTACCAGATCCCGTTTTTAAAATGTTCGAACATAAACAACCATGGATAAAGCAAAGCTTTACATCAGCTTCAAATCCAGCAGCACCTGGTGCTAATACAGAATCAGCTGATTTTGATATAGCAGCTGGCTATGTAGGATTACCAGCTCCTGATGCTTCTTGGCTTGGTCTGGTTGTTGAATGTTGGGATAGTACTGAGACAACTAATAGAGGTGTCGCAGTAGTTACAACAGTAACTGATTCTAATACAATCCAAGTTACACCAATCAATGCTGATATGGATATAGCATCTGGTGATATATTCCATGTAGTTGGTAATGCACACGGTGAAGGTGGTTACTCACCTGAAGCATGGGCTGATGAACTTAAAGTAGTTTATAACTCTTGTCAGATTTTCAAGAATCCTCTTGAAATAACAGGCACATTGTTAGAAGCAGCTTTAAGAGGCGAATCGTCTGAATTGGCTCGATTAAGAATGCAGAAATCACAAGAACACAAGATCCAAAAAGAAAGAGCTTTCTTATTTGGTAAGCGTGTCGGTGGAACTGGATTACAAGAATCAGCATATGCAGATGGCTATAATGATACTAATGCAGATGAAACATTTGCAGATGGTGGAATTGATGGTCCAGCAGTAGGTACAATAGCTTCTCCAGCAGGTTCAGGATCAGGTAAAATAAGAATGACCTATGGAATGGTATCAGCTATTGAAAACTACGGTGAATCTACAACAACTCATGACAACCAAAACATATTCACAGCATCAGAAGCTAGTTATACTTATAGCAACTTTGTTGATGATATGGAAAAAGTATTCCAATATGTTCCAACATCAGGTGTTAAAAAAGCATTTGTTGGTGCTGGTGCATTAGGATACTGGTCTAAAATGGCTGGTAACTCTGGTTTCGCAGGTAACAATGGATGGAGTGTTAATTTAGGTGACATGAAGAGAGATGCTTTAGGATTCAATTATAGAGTTCTAGAAACACCTCACGGAATGTTACAAATGATTCCTACTCCTGCATTGAGAGGACCGTACAATAAATACATGTTAGTGGTTGATGATGATAATCTATTCCACTCACAGTATAGAGCACCAATGTATCAAACGAATATCAAAACTGATAATGCGTATGATGGTGTGAAAGATCAGTACTTCTCAGATGAAGGAATAGGTATCACTAACATTAATTCTCACGCTTTAATTAAAATAACAGCGTAAGGAGGTTAGTTGAATGGCTAGACCTTATATTGGTGGAACAAATGGCGGAGTTAAAGCAGTAACAGCTAATACAACTTTACAATTGGCAGATTCTGGGAAAACTATTTTCTTAGACGGTAGCGCAGCAAATGTGCTTACCCTACCTGCTGTTTCTAAAGGATATGAGTTGAAAGTTATCTTAACTGCTACAGGAGCAGCGCCAACAATAGTAACTGACAGCAGTGCTAACATAATGGTTGGAACTGTATTAAGTGCTACTAATGATGCAGCTCAAGCTATACAATCGGATGCAGATGCAGACACTATTACGTTTGTTAATGCAGCGGCGCCTGGAGACTATTGCGATTTAGTTTGCGATGGTACAAATTGGTATGTATTCGCTTTTTCTGGAGTAGATAGTAAAATAACTATTACTAAGGAATCCGCTTAATTAGTTTAACAGAACTAGGAGCAAGTCGTATAAAGGGCTTGCTCCAAATCTGCAAAAAGGAAAATTATGGACTTTAAAGATAAAATAACATATTATGTAAGTACAACAGATGGATATACAGATGCTGAAGCACAGCAGTATATCGTTGATGGTTGTTATGATGTATATAGAAAAATAAAATCTATTAAGGGAGAAGATGCAGCTCAAATTTTTGGCTCTTTTTCTTCAGGTGATACTTCAGGTAATGCTTTAGATAT
>CEUX01104532.1_pt1 | contig 11388 bp, 3 predicted proteins | sample 531361 | NCBI WGS metagenome assembly CEUX01 (sample SAMEA2622736, study PRJEB7988) | marine metagenome | isolation source: saline water (ENVO:00002010), including
CTCTGGCGGTGGTGGAGGAGTCTAAATATAATGAAAAAACTATTTGTAAATATAACATACCTTCGTAAATTGCAAGGTATTAAACCATTCTTAGGAGATATATAGTATATGATGAACGCTATCTTTACGGCTTTAAAAAACCCAGCAGTGCAAAAAGTTGGCATGGGTTTACTTGGTTTAAATACAGCTAGGCAGGGTCAGAATCAATGGAATCAAGCATATGCTGCTCCAGATGAAGACCAAATTAGAGATATATATAAAGATACGCAGAAATTAATAACTCAGGGTACTAATTTTCAAAATTATTCAGCTCCACTTTTAGATGCTAATACTGCAGAGGGGCAAAATCTTATTAGAAATGCAGCTCAAATGGGAAAACATGGTGGTAGTGCTATGCTTGCATTAGGCAATAGAATGAAACTTAAAGGCCCAAAAGAAATGTATGGAGCGTATAATCAAAATTTAACAAATATGATAGGTCATCAAATGGGCTTAGATTCTAGGATTCATGGTTCTATGGAAGGAGTTGACGCATGGAGAAGAGGTGGATTAGCCCAAGCATCCGCAGGAAATATGGCAATGGGAAGAGGGTTAATGTCTGATTTCTTAAAGCACGCTGGTAAAATGACAGGAGATGATTGGAAAAGTGGATTCGGAGCTATTGGAAATGTATTAGGAAAAGATGGAATAGGAGGAGTTCTTAAAACAGGAGCTGAAGGACTGCTTGGCGGAGTTAGAGGAATAGGAAATATTTTTAGATAGGAGAAAAATTATGGCACAGAACGATCCACCTAAACAGAGTAGCGTTTTTACTCAATTAGCTAATAGATTATACCCAGCACCTGCTAGTATTAGTAGAAAGACTGGTGGCTATGAAATGGGAGGACAGCAAATAGATGCTTTTGGAAGAAGATATCCAACTCCAATCAGGACAGATTCTACTGGTGGCATTTGGCCCCCACCACCTCCTTATCAACGACCTTTACAACATAGAGGACATACAGCAGCACAACATGAAGCATTACAACAACCTGGCGGTCAAATTGGCGGAGGAGAAATGCAAGGGCCACCAGCACCTCAAGCTGCTTGGTATGATTCTCCTGAAGCTCAAGCTATAACAGCCGAAATGGAAGGAACTCCACAATATCCATCTGCAGAAGATGTAGCGAAATATCAACCACCACCAGGAGGAAGCCCCCTAGAGGCACTCGCAAATAGAATTGATCCTCAAGATTCTCAAAATTTACAAGGATATGACACATACGACAGAGGAGAGGCTTTACAAGGAATGCCAGGCAGTGGACAATTCTGGGGAGACCCTGAAAGTGTAACTGGAATGGATGCTGGTAGAAATTGGGATTCAATGCCAAATCAAAATGTTCAAACAGATTTAAGTCATTTAGATAGACCTTGGTACGATGAGCCAGAAGCTAGAGGCATAGCGGCTAAAATGGAGCCTTCTGGAATTGCGGGTACTGAACAAGCTTATCAGGCAAGTTTACCTCAAATGAATTCTATTGCAAACGAGCAATTACAAGGCAATCTTGACCCCATAAGACTAGCTAAAGATTCTCAATTAAGAGATGTTTCTCCAGGGCTACAATCTCCTACTGAAGTAGCTACTCCACAACAAATGGAGCCAGGTATGGGATGGAAAGCAAAAGAAGCTATGGGAAAAGGAGCTATTGGTACTGCTGGAGCACTTGGAGATTTAGGAAAAGGTACATTAGGATTTGGCGGAAAAATGCTAAATGCTTTTCTATATGGAGCCGATAGCGACAAAGGAATAAAAGAAAATTTAAATCAAACTTTATATGGCGGTAAAGGAACATTGGGTCAGAATTTATTTGGTGGCCCATTTGAAGGAGCAGGTGGAGGAGCAGGTGGAGGTCAACAGCCTATAACCTCAACATTCACTAATGCAGATGGAAGCAAGGTCAATGAAACCTATAATCCAGAAACAGGAACATGGGCTCCAACGAAGAGCTCAGCTCCAACTAATTTCAAGGGAGCATTCGCAGCAGCAAGAAAGGCTGGCAAAAAAGAGTTCACCTATAAAGGAAAAAAATACAATACTAAACTAAAGGGCGGAAAAGGAATAACAAAAAAAGCTAGTAAACAAAGTGGTAATCCTTTATTAAATAGAGAAAATTGGAGAAAAACTATTTCTAGAAATAAAAAACCATCTCCTGGAACAAATAGCGGAGGTGTTGGAATGAACCGAGGGGCTAAGTCAGCCAGAATGAGGTACGGAATATAATGTCAGTCAATCCATTCGTAGGGGCTATTCAAGATGCTGTTCCATCTTATGAGGAACAGAAAGCTAAAGCTGTTAATACGGCTAATATAAATTACGAAGATGCAATAGCTAAGCAATGGGCTCCTCTCCCAAGAATATTATCTACAAAAGGAAGGTATATAAAAGGCGCACTCTCTAATATAGGGCCTGGTGTAAATTATGATAGTTTATATGGTTTTGCGAAAAAGAATCTTCCTCAAGATGTTATGCCTGATACTGAAAAAATTGCTCAAGACGCACAAGCTTTATCAGATAAGCGCCAAATGGATTTAACTGCTATGTTGCAACAGCTTCAGGCAGCTGGATATAGCAATAAAAAAATTAATAAGATAGTAGCAGAAGATGCTCCTCATTTACTTAATCCCCTGATGGAGGTTGGTATGCAACCTGATACAGGTGGAAGAGGTTTTGGCATTGTAAATGCTGTAACTGCTGCTGGTGGAGCGGCGGGATATCAATATGTAAGAGGATTGATGAAGTATATGCCTAGTAAGACTGAGCTCGTTAAAGGGCTTGGCGCTGAAGGTTATAGAGCAGTTGGATATAATAGGCATGGAAATATTAATACAGGGTATGCTGCTCCTAAAGGTGGAAACTATGGGTCTTTAAAAGAACTTACCGTTGAAGAAATGACTGATAAAAAGGGGCCTTATAAATACACAAAGAAAAAAGCTAATCAGATTATAAAAAATAGGAAAACTGGCTCCAAAGCTCTTCAGTGGGCTGGCTCAAAGAAAGGCGCAATTGGAAGAAATGTTGTAAAAGCTATGATAAAAGCTGGAAAGCTTGGGAAACTTGGATCAACAGCAGCAGCAGCAGGTTCTGGAGGATTGCTCAGTCTCCCTTCATTGCTATCTTTTGGTGCATTTAGTGCCTTGACTTGGGGCGGAGAAAAGATGTTAGATAACCTCTATGAAGGAGAGTAGCGTGTGGCTGTTCCCCAAGGATTCAGACCTAGCTTATCACCTAGGCAGGTAAAAGAATTCCAAAGGCTTTACGAACAAAAGCCTGATCAATTTAACGAACAAACTAAAACAGCGTTAGCTCAACACGCTGAATATTATAGACTCCCGTTTGCAGATTCTAATAAATCTTTTACGTCAAGTATTGAAGGAGTAATGAAGCAGGCTGGTAGTGGGTTCTGGGAAGGACTTACTACTCTAAAGGCTGGAGCACCCCCAGAAAATGATGCTGAAGCAATAGCACGCAATGTAGGACACTTGGCGGGTTTTGTTGGATTTTGGCCTGCTATTGGAACTCCTCTTAAATTAATGGGATTAAAGAATACTGGGAGAACTTTAAATGCATTAAAGGGAACCTCAGTACCTATGGCTGTAGCTAATAGGGCTCAAAGATTTGCATCAAAAGCAGTTGCTCCTATATACGATAAGGCTATAAAAAACAGAGTGTCTGCTACTGCTACTGCAGGTAAATTTTTACAGAGCGATATTCCAAAAGATATTGCTTCTGGTGCATTTCATTTAGGTGTTGCTAGTACTGTTAGTTCTTGGCAAGGTGGAGTAGATGAAATGGTTAGTTCTTTTATACATGGCGCAGGTGCTGGAGCCTTTTTTAGAGGGCTTGGTAATGCAATCAAGACTGGAAATGAGGCTGCTGATAAAACCTTGAGGAGTATATCTGCTTCTTTATTTATGGGACTACCATCTACTGTTGCTGGGGAGACTACTCCAATACAGATATATCAGTATTTACTTGGTGCATACTTTGGATTTCATGAGTCTCCAATATCTAAGAGAAAAGGTGATGTACATATAGCAAGAATGAAGCAACAATATAATCCTGAAACAAATCAAAGAGGAACAGATGACCCAAGAGAGGTAAAAGGGTGGAGAGATTTAGATAAAGCTACTCAAGATTATGTAGTTGCTACATATAAACCAGAACTTGAAGACCCTGCGTTAAGTCGAGCAATCGCTGAAGAAGCATATGGTGAAACAGCAATAAAAGAAAAACAGGCTCTAGCTAAAGCTTTTGAAGAAAAGAAAGTAAAGGCAACTGAGGAGGCTCTTGATACTTCTAAGGGCATAAAGGCCCCAAAGGATGAAACTATTCCACATGAAAACCAATTAGAAGATTCTGATCCACAAGTAATTCCAGAAAGATTAACTCATAATTCTAAGAAATTTGTTGATAAATTTTTAAAGATGGAGGAGAGAACTCAGGATGAGAAGATTGGAGTAGCAGCAGATTTAGATGCACAGTGGGCAAAGCTTATCCAAAAAGGTTTAGAGAAAAACGAGAATCCTTCAGAGGAAATGATTAGTTATGTAACTGAAAAATATGGAGGATTACCTCAGGAAGGAAAAGACTTTTGGCATTCCTATGGATTTAGAAAGCTAAGAGATAGACCAGTTCTTAGATTTACTATGCAAGATGGCAAATTAGAAGAGATGACTCTTGAAGCTGATTGGGGGACAACTGATTTAGCTGGTAACAAAAAGTTGTTAGTACATGAGCCTAAAGAAATTGAAAAAGTTTATAATCAAGCGTTCGAAGGAGAGAATCCTGGATTTTCATATGGAGTTCTTGATCATATTATCTTGAGCACTCCTATGAAAGGAAGGCTTGCTTATCGAAATATAGATATAGGAAAATACAAAGAAACTTTATCTCGCTTAGACACGGTTTCTGATCCTGATGTAATAATAAGTAAAGAATTTTCCAAAGCTTGGAGAGATGCAGATGCTAGAGATATGTATTATTACGGAGGTAAGGGGGATGCGGAAAATTTATATTTTGTAAAGTATCATCCAAACGTTGCTAAGAATAAAGCTGGGATTAGAACACAAATGAAAGCGTTAGAAAAACTAATTCTTTCTAAGTCTACTCAAAAAGAAAAGAAAGCTTTTAGAGAAGATAGAAAAAGTTTTATAAAGGAAACTGGACAACATATAGGCGAGGCTAAAGCTGCAGAAATATATGATAAATCTTTTGTATCTAACGTTCTATACGAAGTTGGATTAAATGGATTTAAAGGCGGAACTAAGGATATTCAAACAATACTTACCAGCAGAAAGTTTATAAATGATGCGAGATCGTATAACAAAAGGGCTCAGATATGGCTCACTAATGGCTACAGCTCTGATCCTAAAGTTGTTACTGAAATTAGTGGCAAGCTCAAGAAGGGTAAAGTAGATATAATTGACGGCAATCTTAGGGTACAATTAGTAAATGATATAGGAAAAGAAGCAAAGCATCAGATTGGTACAAAAAACAGTGAATACTTTGAATCTGGAGATGGCCCCATATATGGTCGTTCTGACGTTATAACAGCCCTAAATAGGCAGGCAGGTCTCCCAGAGGAAGGTGGGGTCAATAAATCATTTATCTTGTCTCCTAGCCCCCAATATGGGGCTCTATTGGGCAAGTATATGATACATCCAGTCTCTCCAAAGATGGAAGCTTACATGTTGCAGAAAAAGATACACCTTATAATACCAAAGTCATCTGCTAAGCAAACTGGACTTAGGGAACTAGGTAATTTTGAATGGTATAGAAGAAATCCAAGAATTGTAAAAAAATTAAAGATGGGTGCAAAAGCTGAGGAAGGTCAATCTTATGATCTACCTATAGAGCATATAAAAATTATCACTTCTGAGACAACTAGCCCAAAGACTATGGACAATAAAAGATTTCCAAAGCAAATGTGGACTAACTTTACTCCATATGCTTTCTTTGATAAAGAGCGTAGTGGAATATCATCTGAAAAGAAATTTAATGAGGAACTACAAATCAGATTTGACGATATGTATGAGACTCTTGTTCAGGGAGAAATAAATGGTTATACAGAATATAATACATTAACTGAAAAGCTGATAGAAGACCCTATTCTATACGAAAAGAATATACCAAAAATAATAAACAATATAGACAAAGTTGGAATGGAAAAGCTCTTGGAGGCTATGAAGACTCCTGGAAATGAAAAGTTTGCTAATCAAGCATATAGAGCTATCCATAAAATGAATAATGAAATAATTGAAGAAATAAGAGCTGATGGGGAGCTTACCGATAAAGAAGTAAATAATTTAAAGAGTGAAATGTTTGATTATGGTACAGTGAATGAGAGAATAATCAATCTTATGCCTAATAGTTTAGCTGGTTTCTTACATAAATTTCCTCGTGACTATAGAATGTCTGTTATGAGAAATTATTTTCTACATAGAATAACTAGACCAACTGTTGGGAATAGTCTATCTGCAAGAATGAGACCTTACGAGATAGGTATGTACAGTGATAAGGAAAAAGGTAAGTTTCTTGAGACAGAAAGATTGCAGCGTGAAGATGATATATTCTTTTTAGGGGATAAGTTTAAGAAAAAGATAGTTGATCCTTCTGCTGTTGGGAATTATAAGAAGATGGAACTCGGTCAACTATGGGAGGCTAGCAAGAATGACCCAAAATTAGCTGATTTTTTTGAGGCTATTGTAATGCGTGTACCTATGGATTCTATGTCTGGTGCGCATAAATTAAAATTTGCTGGGTTTACTGGTATAAATGATATGGGTATTCTTTTGCATGGCAGGAGCATGAAGTCTCTTGGTGGAGCTGATTTAGATGGTGATAAGACTATGGTGTTCTTTGGAGGTAGAAATGAAAAGGGTGAAGGTGAAGGTTTTAAGAATGAGTGGAAGGAAATATATGATTGGTCTAAGAATGAATACATAGAAAAGTCTTCTGGCGGTATACTTACCGAAGCCGATTCAAAGAATGCTTTTGATCCGATAACTGACCCCAATCAAAGAGGAAAGAAAACATACAGACAAAAATTAACTTTAGATGATAAAGCAAAAATTAATGAGAGAACTAATAATAAATTTCTTCAGTATTCTCCTAGGACAAGAAGGGATGTATCATTAGCATCTTCTGAGGGTAGAGCTAATTTAGGAACTGCTGTAACTCAATCTGCTAATATAAGAGCTGCTTATACTACTATTAGATCAATGGGTGAGCCATATGAATATATAATAAGGAGAAAAATAGGAAAAAAATGGGTAGAATTTCCAGTTTCCGTTACTGCTAAGACTGATGTAAATAATATGCAATCTTTTAGAGGTCTTACGAGAGCTTCAATTGGATTATCTTCTGATCCCATGAACGAAGCTGGGCTAAGATTTGGTAATTATGGTAATGATTTATTGGTAAAACAAACCGATAGACTTTTTAACTTTAAAGTTAGTGGAAAACCCTTGACTGCTAATGAGAGAAGACAAGCTCTAATTACTGTAATGTCTAAGCTAAATCGCGGTATGTATGGAAAAGATTATAAAAGAAATAGACGCTTCCAAATGCATGAGATTATGGAAAACCTGCGTGGCGTAAACTCAATAGATACTGAACATAGAAGGTCTTTCTTAACCAAAGCTGCAACTGATGTTCAGGGCTTAGATTGGAGTGATAAATTATTTCATAGAATAGATAGGGCTAAGCTTGATGATATATATAAACAGCATGAAGGCTTTCTAGAAGAATTAAAACCATTGAAAAAAACTTTATATAGAAATAGTATGAAGGTCGAGAAGAGTGATTTTATAGACTTAGTTTATGAATATGAGCTATATAAGCCACATATGATGCAAAAGCAACTTGAAAGACCTTGGAAAGAAGATATACTAGACAATCTTCGCAATTCAAAGGGAGAAAGAATATATACAAGAAAGAATGGTTACTATAAAGACAGTGTAAATAGTAGAAGAATAAAATTAAATGAAGTATTAATGAAGGCTGAAGATTTTATTATAAATGATTTATCTGATATAGCAAGTTTTAGAGTTATTAATGAAATGTCTAAAAATTTATCTACTCGTTCTATAAGAAAAGTAGCAAGTGATGTTGATCGCTTGAAAAGAAATAGTTATTTAATATCTAGGAATTTAAAGAAAGAGGCGGAACCTGATCCAGACATGACAAGACAAGAGTTAGCTGAGCGTCAAATGCTTGGTGAGGAAATATATGGAGAGGTACAATCTGCTTCTTTAAATCAGGCTAAGATTGATTCTATGATAAGATTGAACAAAGAAAATTATTCCCCTGCTGAATCCAGATTGTTTGATGCGATGATGCTTGGTACGGTTTGGAAGGGAAAGATGGATAAGGTAGAAAAGTTTTTAAAGGAACATGGAGAACCTACTAGTGCTAAGGCTAAACAAGAGCAAGAAGATAGAATAAAACAATCTAGTAAAACATCTCTTTCTAAACTTGGATATGCTTCTGATGCTATCCCTAATTCATCTGTAAAAAGAATGTTAAAGGAATATCAAGAACTATTTGATTATACATCAATTCCTAGAAAAAAAGATAATGCAGCAAAAGAAACTCTTGAAAAAGCTGAAAATATTGTTATAGAAGACCCCTATGTAGATAAAGAGACCGAAAAATATATAGATGATTATGCTCCATTTAAAGATTTGAAGGAAGGTAAGCTAAACAAAGAACAAACTAAAGTTCTGAATGAAATGAAAGGTCACTTAGATCACTATAGTAATTCTATCGGTAAAAATCTTAATAGTTTAGTTAGGGATGTTGTTGGAAAAGATATCAATACTATGAGCTTATCAGATTGGAAAGTAATGAATAACTTTTTTTCAATGTCTAGGGATGGTACATGGTGGTCTACTTTGCTTGGCAAGTCTAACAATGAAATATCAAAATGGTATTATATGATGTTTCCAAAGACAGTTGATTATGATGTTATGCGTAGAGAGATAAAATTATTTAAGGCTAGAAAACCCTTCAAAACAAAGACTGGGATTATTCGCGGTAATGTTGGCTCCCCTGAAGGTTGGATGGTACGCCTTCAAAATACTGCCCATACTCTTCAAAGAGAAGCTACTACATTATTTGAAGAAGAAAATAGAATATGGGAAGAATCTATATCGCCATATAGAGATACTATACAAGATGGTTTAAATCTATTTCATGTGGCTGTTGTAACAAGAGAACTTGGTGTACCGTCCAAAATAAGAACAGAAATTGCAGAAGGCAAAAAGCCTAGAAAACTATATGATTCTCAAACAAAAACCTATTTTGATAAGTATCATGAGATACTAAAGAAGTATGACTGGGTCAATACAAAGGATAAGGTTTACGAGGTTAACATTGGAGATACTATACAAAAATTAACTGGTGAGCAAATTGTCAATAGAATGAATAGTGTTATTACAGATACTTTTTTAAGAATGAGAAGATTAATATCTGGTATATCAGAAGGTCAAACATCTAATCTTTTCGATAAAGATTATAAGCCTATTATATTAAATAATCCAAAATATGGAGACTATATAGCTGTAGAGAAATTTGTTAAGAAAATGGAAGATGCTATGCTAAAAGGTGAAAGAATGAATTTTGCTGAGTTTGGTTTAGATGGTATCCAGATGTTAAACCATAGTCAAATAAAATCCTCTGCTGGAAGAAATGAAGAAGTACGAAAATTGATAGATGAAAAATGGATGCCTGAACCAACAAAATTTTATGATGAAAATATATACTGGGCTCATATTGGAGGAAGTTTAAAGGAATCAAGGAAAAGATTAAATGATTTAGCAAAAATGATAGATGCTGATAAAACATTATCTAAAGAAGAGAAGGTTGCTGAAATGGAGAAAGCTATCTGGTCTTTTAAACAACTTACTAATGACTATATACCTGACATGGACTTAGTGACGAAGCATGAAATGGTTAAAGATGCATTAGAAAATATATCTCTAAAGAAGCAGCAAAAAAGAAAAATATTAAACACCTTGTTTAAGAATCCTAGGGTAGGTCATCAGCTTAGCAGAGAAAATCACTTACCTGGATACAGTATAGAACCTGATGTTGTTCCAAGATATATGAAAATGGTTATTGATAATCTTTATAAGAATGCAGCTCAATTAAAAATGCGTTCTGATATAGGAAAGTTTTATAAAGAATTTAAAGCAAAAACTGGAGATGATATTTTAGCTAATAATTGGAGCAATTTCTACACAATGTATGCTCAAGAATCCTTAGGTTATCCACAAAATATACCTGAAACAGTTCTGAAGAATCCAGGAATGAAAATAAAGGGAACTCCTTTTTCTTGGTTTAACGATACTGCTGTAATAAATAAATTAAATAAGATAAGAGAAAAGCTTGGACTTGGTAAAGGTAAATACAAAGGTTTAGATATAGAAACTGCAAATGAATTAGAGAAGATTGATTTTACTACTATAAATAAATGGAGTAATGTTGAGGCTAAGTATCAACTTGCTACTCTTCTAGCTCATCCTAAAAGCTCTATTACTAATTTATATGGTGGTACAGTACATACAATTATTTCAGCTGGATGGGACAATTTTAAGAATGCGAGGAATTGGGAATACTTAATAAAGAATGTTAATCAAAACTGGACGGGAAAAGAAGATATTGATAAATGGGTTCGTAGTCTTGGAGTAGTTGAAGACTGGATATTATATGAAGCTGGAATGAATCCAATGTTTAAAGGTAGAAAATGGAAATCATTTTTTAAAGAAGCTGTTCCAATAATTAGCAAAGACCCAAATGTTTCTGATAAAACTCTTTCAAGCTTAGCCTCTAAGCATGGATTAGCTGAATCAGTTTTTAATAAAGCTGCTTATTTTATGAGAGCACCAGAAAGAGCTCTTCGTAGAGATGCTTTTATGGCTCACTATTTACAAGCACGGCAAAATTTTGCTGGAGCAATAAAAAGATTTGACGATCCTATTCTAATTAAAATGGCCTTAGAAGGCGTAAAATCTACTCAGTTTCTTTATTCAGCTCCTTTTAGACCAGCTTTTGCAAGGTCTGCAGTTGGAAAAATGTTAACAAGATTTCAACTTTGGGCTTGGAACTCTGTTAGATTTAGAGGTGAAATAATTAGAGAGGCGAGATTAAGGGGATTTAAACAGGGAACTCCTGAATTTGAAAGATTTAGAAGACTAGCTCTTACTGATATGTTTATGTATGGGCTGTCTAATATATTTATGTATTCTATTTTTGAAAATGGATTGCCTCAGCCTTGGGGTTGGATGCAAGATATGGCAGACTGGGCTTTTGGGAATGAAAAAGAAAGAAGTAGGGCGTTCTATGGC
>CEUX01045727.1_pt1 | contig 11375 bp, 8 predicted proteins | sample 531361 | NCBI WGS metagenome assembly CEUX01 (sample SAMEA2622736, study PRJEB7988) | marine metagenome | isolation source: saline water (ENVO:00002010), including
GTGTTTAAGTCAACTGCCATTGAACCTGGAACACCCGTTACATAACGGCGACCATTTACCAGTACCAAAGTACGGGCTGTGCCTAAGTTACGTAAATCTACAGTTGAAGCACCCGCGCTTGATGTAGAGAAGTTTGAGTTAGTACGGCTGATAGCTGGCGCACCGAACGCTGGGTTCTTTAACAGTAATTCCTGAATGTTAGCAACACTTGATGTATCAATGTCGCTGCCATCAATTACCTGAACCGGTGAAAAGCCTTGTAAGTCAGTAGAACGTAAACGAGAACCTGTAACTTCGATGCGCTCAACTTTAGCAACTTCTTCTTCTTCAGCTGCGTTGACTGATGCAGTAAAAGCAGTAGCTGATACAGCACCAAAAGCAATAGCTAAGCGCACAGCTTTGCTTAATTTATTATTCGTATACATGTATTTCTCCCTGGATCACTGTGTAGTGATTCTATTTTTCGACAGATACCAACCTTTAGTTTCTGTTGGCACTCCGTTTACATCGGATAACCTCCGATTTAACGCGCCTCGATAATAAACGCAATTTTTTGCCCGGGTCAACACATTTACGGAACTTTTCGAAATACATGAAAGTGAATCAGCTATGAATATAAAAAACCTGAACCAGAAACAAAAAAGCGGCTGGATATCCAGCCGCTTTTATTAGCAACGAATCAGCTTAGAATTTCAGGCTGACGCTCGCTCTGTAGGTACGACCCAGCATGTCGTAATAACCTGGGAAGGTGTTACCACTGTTAACTGAAGTTGAACCTGCTTCGCCACCCACTACCGGAGCATCTCTGTCCAGCAGGTTGTCTACACCTAAGCTAACACTGATACCGTCAGTGATATGATAGTTAGCAAACAGGTCGAAGTAGCTGTAAGAACCGATTTGACGGAAAGGTTCAAACGTCGCTGGTTGCTGCGCAGTTTCGCGCTCGATTGAGCCTAAGTAACGCCATAACAACGAAATTGACAGATCTTCGTAGTTCCAGGTAGTACGCTGAGTTGCACGTAAATCATGCTGTGGATCACAGTTAGTACCATAGAAACCTTTACAGTCAATTACTTCAGAAACTGGCGAACTTAACTGCTCTACTTTCAGGTACTTGTTAACGTTACCGCTGAAGTCAATTGAACCGAAGCTATCCAGATCGAAGCCGAAGTTAAACGCGAATTCCAGACCGCTGGTGCGCAGATATGACAGGTTAGTAGTGTAAGCCTGAATACCTGAACCAGAGATAGTTAAACCGCCACCGATACGGTTAATCTGGGCACACTGTGAAGTATTACCTAACACATAACAGCCATCCAGAATCTCTTGTGGAGTGTTTTCGCCGATATAGCCGCTAACGTCGATATCGTAGTAGTCCACAGAGAACTGTGCACGTTTAACGGTGTCAAACGCTGGTGTCCAAACAAAGCCCGCTGTCAGAGTGTCTGCAGTTTCTGCATCTGGTAATGCATTCGGGTTTGAACCAGACAATACGTTGATCTGGCCGCTAACGATATCATCAACAGCACCTACCTGAGCATCTGTCATACCAGTTGCGATACAACGGGCACGTAAAGTAGCGTCGATATTCGCTGCATTAGCAACTGAACATGGGTCCTGGTTAGCATTTTCCAGACCAGAAGTTAAAGGTGCATACAACTCACCAACGTTTGGAGCACGTGTAGCTTTTTGCTTCATTACACGAACCAATAACTCGTCAACAGGGCGCCATGCCAGACCCAACTTCCAGCTACCATTCTCGCCAACAGTGTCGTAGTTAGCATGACGGTAACCAAATTCCAGTTCTACGATGTCAGCCATCGCCACGTTTTCAATCAGAGGCAGTTTACCTTCGCCAAACAGTTCAGTTACTTTGAAAGAACCGCCAACAGGTAAAGAGTTACCACCCGCACCGCCTAAACAGCTTGCAGGAGCAAGTTTCAGACATTCGTCAGGGTTGAAGAATGCGATTTCTTCACGGTATTCATAACCAAAGCTCATCGCCAGCGATGATTCAGCAAATGGCGACACCACAGAATCAAATGGACCATCGATAATCGCTGAGAACACGCGCTGTTGATATTCAGTGGTAGAGAAAGCCGTTGCAGACGCATACGCCGCCATTTCAGGCGTGATAGTACCAAAACCACCAAACACGTTTAATGGCACACAGCCAGCACCGCCCGTTAAACATTCTGTTTCAGAAACTGCGTTTAAGGCATTAGCGATGTTAGCAACGTTAGTATAACCAGCGTTAGTGTTTACACGGTTTGTTTCGCCATGCTGGATTGATACATCATATGCCCAGCTGTCGTTGATAAAACCTTCGATACCAGCAACGATCTGGAACTGGTCAGTATTAAATGACGTAGAACGCGCACCCAGTTCAGGCGTACGACGGTTAACGCTCATTAATAATGAGTCAGCTTCATCTACGACACCGTTGCCGTTAACATCACGCCATGTTTCCAGGCCTGGACCATTCAGCGCACCAATATTTGCGTTAGAACCGGTTAAAATAGCGTTACGCGCCTGCGCAGACAGGAACGGGTTAGCCATCGGGATCCAGAACGTGGAACCGAAAATACCTGATGGAGCAACCTGCTGGCGAACAGAGGTATTGGTAAAGTTAAAGGTACCGTAGATTGAATGTTCATCATTCAGATCATAGTGCGCCATTGCTGTTGCGCTGTAACGCTTAGCAGGCGTCTGATAGTAGTTGAATGGGTTGAAGTTAAAGGCACTACATGCAGGGCCAATACCTAAAGTACCGTCATCACGGAACTGGCCGGCAACTGCAGGCACGCCAACTACACCAACGCGGGTTGGGATAGTAGTGCCGCTACCGCCGCCTGGCGCAACAACGTTTGGTGTGCTGCCGCCACACAGTGGATCCGCTGGTGGAACCGGAGCAATGCCGTCTACGAAGTTCTGGTAGTTAGCACCGCTTGCAGTTGCGATACCGTAGTTACCCAGGCTGCGCTGGCCTAATAACAGCGGGTCACGATCTAACCAGCTGAATGATAATACCGCGTTACCACGATCATCATCAAAGTTGCCGCCAAGCGTCAAGGCAATATTTTTTGTCTGTGCATCAGCTTCTGCCGTGCGTGAGTGAGACACATCCAGTTCAACGCCTTCAAAATTCTTTTTCAGAATAACGTTAATAGCACCAGAAATTGCGTCAGAACCGTAAACTGCAGAAGCACCACCCGTTACGATATCAATACGGTCGATGATTGCAGTTGGGATAGTCGAGGTATCTACACTACCTGCAGTGTTGTAAGGCACCATCCGTTTGCCGTTCATCAGCACTAAGTTACGGTTAGAACCTAAACCACGTAAGTTTACCGTTGCTGCACCGCCGGTACCGTTGTTTACGTTGCTGTTGTCGCCTGGTAACGACGCAGGCATGTTACGGAAAATACGTTCAATTTCAGGCTGTTGTTGTTGTTCAATTTCAAGCTCGCCGACAGTTGCGATGGGGCTCGTTGACACAGCGTTAGCACTTCTGATCCGGCTACCGGTGATCTGGATTTTCTCAACTTGCTGTTCTGCTGCAGCTTCTTCCTGTGCACTAACTGCCACAGAATGCATGGTAAGTGTAGATGCAGCACCAAAAGCGATCGCTAAGCGCACAGCCTTGGCGATTTTATTATTTGTATACATGTTCTCTCCCTGGATCACTATTTACCAGTGATTCTGTTTTAATTGAAAACCGCTAATCGCGAAAAACAACCCACTCAACACTCAAAAAGGGTCGTTCAGCGAACACCATAATAGGCCCAGTTTTTTAGTAGGGTCAATAAGATTAAGAAATCAATTACGATTTTCTGTCAGATATTTCAGGCCGAAGGGGCTTGACTTACATTTCGCTAACCAAGACTCAGTACTTAGCTAACACAGGTTGAGAGAATTGCGTATTTAACGTCTTCAACTGACTCACGACAGCCTCTGGAAAATGGCGAAACCTTTTTCGTCAATATAATTTCTGTAAACATTTATAAACAGAAAGCGATTTTATTAACCAGCGGATTGGCAATTCGACAATGACCTTGCGAAGGGCTGTACAGTGATGCTTTGCCAGCTTGGTAATTTCTGTATACAATCGAACAACTGTATAAAAATACACATTGAACATGCTTAGCGATCAGTTAAAAAGCCAGATCCGTGCTATTCATAACCGGATAAAAAGCAGCCTACCCAATTACCAGGCTCGGGCCGGGCAGAATCAACTGGTAGCGGAGATTGCCAAAATATTGGCAGGTACCTATCACCGGCATGAGCGCATTGGTTTGATTGAAGCCGGTACAGGCACCGGCAAATCGCTGGCATATATGCTGGCTGCCATTCCCTATGCCCTGTCACAGAAAAAAAAAGTGGTCATAGCCACTGCGACCGTTGCACTGCAGGAACAACTGGTAAACAAAGACCTGCCGTTTTTTCAGCAACACAGCAAACTGTTATTTGAGTTTTGTCTGGTTAAAGGCCGTCAGCGCTATGCTTGCATAGAGCGCTTGCGCCAGCAGCAAAAGCACCCAGAACTGTTTGCAGCAGTATCTGATGATGTTGTCGATTGGCAGAAACTGTCCGATAACTGGCAACAACGCTTCTGGCTTGGTGACAGAGACACCTTACCTGCCCCGCTTACAGATAGCATGTGGCAGCGTATTGTTGCTGATCCACTGCATTGCCATAAACATGATAAACGCCATTTGCATTGTCCCTTTCATTTGGCGCGTGCAGAAATCGAGCATACTGATGTGCTGGTAGTCAATCATGCTTTGCTGCTGGCGGATCTGGCCAGTGGTAACAGTGTGCTACCTTCTCCGGATGAGACACTTTACATCATAGACGAAGCACATCACCTGCCCGATATCGCCAGAGACTATTTCGCCGCGCAGGCACAGCTAACACATAACAGTGTCTGGCTGGAAAAAGCAGGCAAACTGGTGCAGCAACTGATTGCCGTTTTACCGGCGACAGTGATGAAAGAGCTGCTGCGTTTTGACGACAGTTGTAATGAACTAAACAGCCTGCTCAAGCCAATTGAAAGATGTGTGACAGAATTTACGCCGCGCTGGTTCAGTGAAAAAACTGAGTATCGCTTCAGTGATGCAGCTCTGCCCAAACTGTTTCAGCAACAGGCGGAACAATTGTCACAAGTCAGTCAGAAAGCATTGCTGCAACTGGACAAAATTCAGCAGCAGCTACAAGAGAACAGCTCCGAGCAGCAGCTTTCAGTCAGGCAAAGTCTGCCTATGCTGCAGGAGTTGAGTTATTTACGACAAAAAATCGAGCAACAACAAACACTGTGGCAGCTTTATGCCGTCGAGCAACAAAAAAGTGTGCACCAGGCACGCTGGGTAGCGTTGCAAACACCAGGACAACATATTATCGGCCATGCTTGTCCGCTTGGCGTCGCCGGTAAGTTGGAGCAATTACTATTTAGCGACGCCTTTGCTGTCATTTTATGTTCTGCCACTCTCACCGCCCTGAACTCATTTCAGTACATCAGGTACGACTTAGGTTTGACTCAGTTTGAAGGTGTAAAGACACTACAGGTTACGTCGCCATTTGCCTACGCCGAAAAAGGCCAGATTATTATTCCCAAAATGAATACTGAGCCAACAGAGAAAGCCTACACTGACGAGCTGGCCGCATTGCTGCCTCAGTACCTGCCTGATAACGAGGGTAGCCTGGTGTTATTTGCATCCTATTGGCAAATGCAGCAGGTTGCAGAAATGCTAAGGAAAAAAGGCTTTTCGCTGTTAGTGCAGGGCGAAGCATCCAGACAGGCGCTACTGCAATTGCACGCCGAAAACTGCAAACACGGTAAGCGCAGCATCTTATTTGGCACCCAAAGCTTCTCCGAAGGGCTGGACTTACCGGGGAAATTGCTAACCAATCTGGTCATCACCAAGCTACCCTTCGCGGTGCCAACCTCGCCGTTGGAAGAGGCGTTGGCAGAGGCGATAAGCCGCAAAGGTGGTAATGCCTTTGTGCAATTAACTATTCCGGCTACTGCAAAGAAACTGGTGCAGGCCTGTGGTAGACTGCTGCGCCAGGAACAGGATGAAGGCAGAATTATCATTCTGGATCGCCGACTGGTAACCAAGTCTTACGGCCCGGCTATGCTGAACGCTTTGCCGCCGTTTCGTCGTAATATTGAGTATTGACAGGAAGACATTTTGGCCACAGAACTGGTTTTAGAGCCATCAATCTGGTTGTTGTTGTGCGCCGTCGCTTTCAGCGCGGGTTTTATCGACGCAATAGCCGGTGGCGGAGGCCTGCTTACAGTACCAGCATTGCTAACTGCCGGCTTACCACCACATGTGGTACTGGGTACGAATAAACTGGCTGCAACCTTCGGCTCTTTTACCGCGTCATTGACGTATTACCGCAAGCGCCTGTTTAACCCCCGCTACTGGCGACGCAGCCTGATTTTTACAGCTATCGGTGCCATACTGGGCACGCTACTGGTTGATATGATAAGCAAAGAGGCATTAGAGAAAATTCTGCCGCTGCTGATCCTGCTCGCTGCTATCTACACCCTGTTTAACCGCATGCAGCCAGACGACAGACTGCAGTTGCCTGCACAAAATACTAAACTGTTCTGGCAGCAGCGCTTACAGGGATTAACGCTTGGCCTTTACGACGGCATAGCCGGGCCAGGCGCTGGTGCATTCTGGATGGTATCAACGATGGCGCTGTATCGTATTAATCTGTTACTCGCCAGTGGCGTTGCCAGGACGATGAACTTTATCAGTAACGGCTTTTCACTGGTGGCTTTTATCGCTTTGGGTCATGTTAACTTTATGCTTGGCATTACCATGGGGCTCTGCCTGATGCTGGGTGCATGGCTTGGCGCCCATTCAGCCATCAGGTTCGGTAGCCGTTTTATCCGCCCGGTGTTCATTTGTGTGGTAATCGCGATTGCTGTGCGTTTGGCCTGGCAAGCCTGGAGCAGCTGATGGACTTACTTGAAACGCTGGCAGAGCAGCTGAAAACCCTGCAGCAACAGGCGCAGCAGATAGATGCTGCACCAGCTAGCGGTAAACCACAGAACTGGTTTGATTCTACACTTTTCAGCTGCCGTTCAATCGCGCTGGCCGACTATGTCGCCGAAGCGCAGCGTAACCTGGTTTCGTTACGCCGCAACCAACTTAGTGATGCAAGCCGGCTACGCCTGGTTCAGCGCCTGAGCGAACAAACCGCAGCCTTAACCCAGGCTTTTCGTAATACCAAAATACGCCGCAAAAATGGCAGTAAAACCACTAAAGTTAAAGCAGTGCTGACGCAGATCAGCGCCAGCAGCCAGCAACTGTATCAGCAACTAAGTGATATACAGGAATTTGAGCGGCGTCTGCTGGACATGATCCATCTGGCTGAGCGTGATACCTCTGCTGATGGCGTGCAACGTACACTGGCACTGCATGCCCGCCTGGGACGCTGCCGCAAAGCGTTATCTGAGACAGAACGACAGATCCAGGATCTGGAACGGCGGAGCTGACACAATGCTGTCCCCATTGCCTGCTATGTTTTATCACCCTTGCTACAGCGAGCTGGTACTGCCGCAGCAACACCGCTATCCAATCCAAAAATACCGTACTTTGTACGAAGAACTCCTGAATTTAGGCGTTCCGGCAGGTGCATTTAGCCAATCCACGCCGATAAGTGTCGCCGAGCTGGCAGCGTTTCATTGTCCCTCTTATATTAACAGCTTGTACGATGGCAGTATCGATGCCAAAGCGATGCGGCGTATTGGCTTCCCATGGACAGCGCAATTATTTCAGCGTTCACTGTGTTCACTCGGCGGCACCTTGCAAACTGCGCAAGCGGCGCTTGAAACAGGCATAGCGCTGCATCTGAGTGGTGGCTATCATCACGCCTTCTACGCCGAAGGCTCTGGTTTTTGTCTGTTCAATGATTTAGTCGTGGCGGCAAAAACTATGCTACGCCGTGGACTGGATAAAATATTGCTGGTTGATCTGGATGTGCATCAGGGTGATGGCTCAGCAGCTATGCTGGCAGACGAACCCCGGATAATCAGTTTTTCAGTACACTGTGAAAAGAATTTCCCGTACCGTAAACAACCATCAGACTGGGACATCGGCCTGCCACCTGACTGCACTGAACAACATTATCTGGAAGCCGTGCAACAAAGCCTGCATACCTTGATACACTGGCATAAACCGGATTTGGTCATTTATGATGCTGGCGTAGACATTCATCAAAATGATGAATTGGGGCTGTTGAACATCAGCACCCCCGCCGTTTTTCAGCGTGATTATCTGGTACTGCAAAGCTGTGTCCAACAATCGATACCGGTTGCCGCTGTAATCGGTGGTGGCTACCAGCGCAATATTGATGCGCTGGTGCAATTACATCTGCAGCTGTTTAAAGCTGCCTTCACACTCTGTGGCTCAGACTTCGCCGGCAAAATAGAAACCTAGCCGCCGTTTCACCTGAGCCGGCAGTACCGGCAAATCCGCTTTTGGCAATAAAAACGTTGCCATATTAAACAGGTCAGTGAAGATACGGTTTTTCTCAGTGGTCCGCTTTAAATAATCATGTCCTGACGAACCACCAGTGCCGATTTTTGTTCCAAGCATCCGCTGTACCATCATAGCGTGTTTATAGCGCCATATTGTTAACAACTCATCTATTTCAGTCAGGCAGGTCAGCAGCTGAAACGGCAGGTTAAATACCGGTTCTTCCTGGTACAAGCTGATAAATAAGGCTGACAACATAGCACGTTGACTGAGACGGAAACTACCATCCTGCTGCAACTGCTGGTATTTGTCTTTGTCCAGTAAAGCCGCAAACTTTAAAGCGGTACGTTCTATTTCTGCCAGTTGCAGTTCGCGCTCATGCTCGGCTATTTGCTCAATAGCCTGCACTGTGCTTTTATCTTCTGCCAACATCGCATCGGTTGCCTGCTGATACATCTGCCAGAAGCTGAAGTTCTCCAGTTCAAGAAACGGCATCCGCTCCAGCCATTTTTCAATGCGCTCAAATAAGCTGGGCTGATGCTCTAACTGCTGCAAAAAAATCCGATCCTGTTCATTCAGCCGGCTGTAAAATGAGTTTTTATCAAAATCGATACGAAAGTCACTTTTCAGCCCTAAACCGATTTCCAGCATTTTAAACTGTATACTCTGAAAACCAGATGCAGGTACCAGGTAATCCCGGAACGACATAAAGTCTTGTGGTGTCATTGTTTCCATCACACCGATCTGCTGATTAAGCAGTTGCTGAATAGTAATTATCCGTTTTAGCTTGTGCACTATCCCGGTTAGCTGCTCGTCTTTTACCTCTTCGGCTGCAAATACCTGCATCACAGCTTTTAGTTCATGCAGAATTTGCTTAAACCATAGCTCATACACCTGATGCACAATAATAAACAGGGTTTCGTCATGCGCTTCGTTAGCATATTTTGCACTCTCTGGCGCTTGTGCAGTCAGTAGCTTATCCAGTTGCAGGTAGTCGCCGTAATAGCAGGGAGTCGTATTTTTTTGCATTGCTGTTCTTCTGTAATGGCTCTGTCGCGCATTGTAGCAGTCAGTTAGGCTAACTCAATCTTTCAGTGGTCTTTTAGCGTAAAGCTGATTATGCTTTGCCAGAGCACACACCATACAGAGGTAAATATGAAGCTGGACGATGACATCCATAACTATTATGAAAAACTGACGCTGGATCATATTGTTGAACTGGGTTTAGACAAAGAAAAGGACACAGAATATCTGGCAGATTTGTGTTGTATTTCATTAAACCTGCTACCGCCGCGTTATATTCGCTATGAGGTAGACATGGCGTTTTATCTGCCACAAAGCGAACGCTTCGAAATGCAAATGAAAGTGCGCGAGGCGGTATCAAGAGCAAGGCAGTTTCTGGATGGAAACCCGTGAATAACACGCTTGATCAGGCGCCTGAACATGTAAAACTGGCAGTAGATTTAATTATGCTGCTGGAGCAGCATCAGCTTGATACGGAAACGGTGTTACGGGCGCTAACCATAGTACAACAGGATTTTGTAAAAAAGCGGGATTTGGGTGGCAACCCCACCAGCCACATCCCGGCACATACGTCATAAACTGTGGCTGCTTCCTTCCGGACCTGACCAGGTTCGCCTACTAGTATTGCGAGAGGACCAATGGGGCTACCATTGCGCTGCTGAATCAGCAGCAGGCGCGCATTATGCTTAAAAGCGGGCTGCGTTGCAAGAGTACAGCGCACTAAACCTTGAACGCAGAAGCCTGATTTTGCAGCTTCGCAGCCAGTTGCGCCAACATATCACTGGCCTGTGCACTCTGCCTTGAGCTGTGGGTGACTTCCGCAATGCTGATAGTAAATTCACTGATATTTTTACTAATGTCTTCCGCCACTATCGTTTGCTGCTCAGTGGCGGTAGAAATTTGTACATTCATATCCACAATGCTGGTGACAGAGTCTTTAATCTGTTCAATAACCGTTGCCGCCCCTTTAGCGTTTTCGACACTGGTATCAGCGTAACCGCGTGATTCATCCATAGAGCTGACGGCCTGGCGGGAAGAAGATTGCAAGTTATCAATCATACCTTTTATCGACTCAGTGGCATTTTGTGTATTGGTGGCCAGCTGACGCACTTCATCAGCCACTACAGCAAAACCCCGGCCAGCATCTCCGGCACGGGCAGCTTCAATAGCGGCATTCAGCGCCAGTAAGTTTGTCTGCTCGGCAATAGTGCGTATAACTGCCAGCACCTGAGTAATTTTACCTGATTCATCGTTCAGGTTACTGATGACAGAACCGGTGTCGGTTAGTGTCAGTGAAAGCTGTTCAATAGAGCGCATGTTTTGCATCACTTTGTCATAGCCACTTTGCGAAAAGCCATCTGCTTCATTTGCTTTTTCTGAGGTGCGCAGTGCGCTGGATGCAACCTCCTGGATCGCCGCAGACATCTGTGTAACGGCGGTTGCAATCAGGTTGGCTTTTTGCTCCTGCTCCATTGCCGTATTGCTGACTTGTTCGCTTATAGAGCTCATTTGTTCCGACGCTGCTGCTAACTGCGTAATGGCCTGTCCCAGCTCATTAAAAAACTGCTGCAATCGTTGCAGTGTGGTATTCAACGCCTCTGAGGTAGCGGCAATTTCATCTTTACCCTGTACCTGAGCCCGGTTGCGTAAGTCCAAATCGTTACCAACGCTGACAATGCAGTGCTGCAATAAATGCAATGGCCGATGGATAGAGTGATAAATCAGCCAGCCCAGTAAAGCCAGGCAGACAAACACGACTAACAACACCAGCATGAAAATCCACTGGAAACTTTCGTATTGATTATGCGCCAGCTGGCGAAACTTATTGGCTTCGCTCAGTTGTAACATGATTAACTT
>CEUX01042997.1_pt1 | contig 11346 bp, 14 predicted proteins | sample 531361 | NCBI WGS metagenome assembly CEUX01 (sample SAMEA2622736, study PRJEB7988) | marine metagenome | isolation source: saline water (ENVO:00002010), including
TTGACTGCCGAAATTAAACAGGAAAACTTGCGTGATATTACGGTCCAAGAAAAGCTAATAGCAGAGTACCTAAAGGACTTTGAAGCGTCTGAGGAGGTCATACAGAAGGTGTATGACCTTAATCTGAAATACAATAAGGTTGCCGAGGAGAAAGAAGAGGTTACACGCAACATTAATTGGAATCTGAGGAAGGCTAACTGGGATAACCTTTTCAATTACGGAGAGGGTAATTCTATTGACTTTGCGAAGCTCAACGGTATCGTAGGCATCTTCGGGAAGAATTATTCCGGCAAGTCATCGGTGATCGACAGTATCCTGTATACTATTTTTAATTCGACTTCCAAAAACGAACGTAAGAACCTCAACATTATCAACCAGAACAAGGAAGATGGCACAGGCACTGTAGAGATTACGGTCGGGGATAAGACGTATACAATCACAAGATCGTCTGAGAAGTACGTCAAGAAGTACCAAGGCAACGAGAGCATTGAGGCAAAAACGAATATTGACTTCTCGTGTTTTGACGAAATTACTCAAGAGACTACAAGTTTGAATGGCTTGACAAGGAACGAGACCGACAAGAACATTCGTAAGGTGTTTGGCTCGTTGGATGACTTCTTGATTTCCTCGATGTCTTCTCAGCTTGACGCGCTGTCCTTTTTGAGAGAGGGTTCGACAAAGCGCAAAGAGATCTTCGCTAAATTCTTGGACCTTGAGATATTTGAGAAAAAGTTTAGGTTTGCCAAGAATGACGCATCGGATTTGCGAGGGGCAATCAAGAGGCTTGAAGATCGAGACTTTAACGAAGAGATTGCTGAAGCACAACTGGCTTTCGATGAAAGCGAGGAGCAGCTACAAGAGCAGCAGGCTTTGTGTGAAACCCTCAAGGGCAAGATTGGCGAAGCCCTTGAAGAGATGGGCGAGATAACGAAAAAGATTGAATCAATGCCCGTAGAGGTTGTTGATATAGCCAATGTGATTGATCAGATAGACAAGAAGACGAAAGACCATGTGGCGGTTACTTCATCATTGTTTGAGCACGAAAGCGAGCTACACAAGAAGATAGCCATCCACAGCAAGATCGACAAGTTTCTCAGCGAATTCGACATTGATGATGTCTTGGAAAGAAAAGACAGAATCTCGACGCTTAGAGATGAGATGAAGGTTCTTGAACGGGACTTGAAGCAGATCGAGAAGAAGGTTGCCACCCTTGACGATCCCGGTTTCCTCAAGGGCTGTAAATGTCTTAACGAAGCGGAGGAAGCTTTGCGCGACAAGCCGTATAAGCTGGATAGCCTCAAAGATACCGAGCAAGAGGTCCAAGACCTCAATCCAGAAGAGGTTGACGAGCACATTGAAAAGTACAGCAAATTGAATGAAAGAAGGTCAACTTTATCGGAACGAATCCTAAAATTGAATCTATTTATCGAGAAAGACAAAAACAATATTGAAAATCTCAAAAGAGAGCTACAAGACCTTCATGCTCAAAAGGAAGAGTATCAAGAGAACAAAGAGGCTATAGACAACTTAGAAAGCTTTCTTGCCGAGAAGAAAAAGAAAGAAATTGATCTCAACCTTAGCCAAGATCGTTTCGATAAATGCCAAGAGACCATCATGAATCTTTACAAGGTTCATGGGTCTTACGAGGAAAAACTAGACACCCTTACGAGTTTGCAAGAGGAACTCGACGAACTAAGACAGGAGTATTCAGCTTATGATTTATTTATGCGGTGTATGCATAGTAATGGAATTGCTTATGATGTTATCAAAAAGAGGCTTCCGGCAATCAATGATGAAGTCGCGAAGGTACTTGCCAATATAGTTGACTTCGAAGTCTTTTTCGAAGACGACGGCAAGAAGCTAAACATTTTCATCAAGCATCCAAGCTATGACCCTCGTCCTTTGGAAATGGGCTCTGGTGCCGAGAAGACGATAGCGGCAATGGCAATACGTCTTGCCCTGCTTTCGGTCTCAAGCTTGCCGAAGGGCGACATCTTTATTTTGGATGAACCCGGCACAGCTTTGGACGCCGATAACATGGAAGGTTTCGTTCGGATCTTGGACGTTGTAAAATCATATTTCAAGACCGTTCTACTTATTACGCACCTTGATTCGCTCAAGGATTGCGTAGATACACAGATCACCATCGACAAGGTGGATGGATATGCTTTTATAAGGCAGTGAACTAATTATATTTGGAGAGTTAAATGACACAACAAAAAGCTTTGCAAGCCCTCATCAATGCTGTTAATGTGGCTCAGCAGCGAGGAGCTTATAGTTTGGAAGAGGCAAGTGCAATTCATGATGCGATTATGGTATTCACAACCCCTCCAACAGCAGAAGAGCCCTCAGAGAAATCTGAGAAAAAGAAGAAGAGCTAATTCAGAATATTAAAATATAGGAGGTATTATGAAGATGGCTATTAAAGGTGCAATTGATAGAACTTTGGAGAAAGCGGTCTCACGCAAGTTGCTTGTGTGGGCGACAGCTACCGGTCTGGCAGCAACGGGCTTTCTCACTAGCGGAGACTGGGTAACCATCTCGGCACTGTATCTGGGCGGTCAAGCTGTTATCGATGCAGTCGTTAAGCTGAAGAGCGCATAATGCTTGTGCAGTTTCTGTCCAAGCATTGGCGTGAGGTGCTGATCGTCTTAATGGCGGTCGGCATCTCCGTCGCTTGGTCGCAAGACCATAAATCATTGATCAAGGCTTATGATAGCACGGTTCAAAGTTACGAGACTCAATTGGAGGCTTTGAACGAAAGCTATCAGCGTGAACTCGAAAGGAAAGAGCAAGCCCTTCAGGACTATCAAGCCAAGATGGAAGAGATTGAAAAAGAATATTTAGAGTTTCGAGAGAATGTCGAGGAGCAAAAGGCGGATAGGGTAATTGAGTTAACCGAGATCCGACACAGCAATCCCGATGCTCTCGTTACAGAAATAGAAACTGCTTTTGGGTTTGAGCATGTGGAGTAGAATTCTATTGTTGTTGAGTCTGAGCTTTCCTGCTATGGCAGAGGACACCGCTCAGTTTACCTTGGTCCCGAGGGGCGGCATTGTTCCCTTCGAGGCGACATGCTTTAACGATGTGGCTACAGCAGAGATTCTAACTTGGAAGCAGTTCACGCAAATCGAATTTCAAAAACGATTAGAGTTTGAGCAAGCCAAGTGGAACGAGAGGTGCCAACTCGACATTGCAAACTTGCAGATTTCTCTGGACGAGAGCCAGACTCGCTTTAACGAGGAGTTGGCTGCGAAGAACACTGAACTGGAAGACCTTCGACAGATTATTGCGAAGGACAGAAAGAAAAATATTCCTGCTATTATTGCGGGTAGTGTGGCTGCTGGAATTGTACTCGGCTTAGGTTCTGCTTACGCCATTAACCAAATTGTGGACTGATGAAAAAACATAAAGATCCAAATTACATCGTGAGAGTTGAAAAAGCAATAGCCAAGAAGTATGGTCACGAAGCCATACAGAACCCTCGTAGTGATTGGACCGACGAAAAAGAAGCAGAATACAAAGAGCAGTTGCGAAAAATGACGGAAAAAGAAGATCGCTTTAAAGAAAAAGGCGAGAAGATTGAAGTCGAAGGCGTTTTAGTCAGCAAAAAACTACTTAATAAAGAACATAGTAGAATATGCCCAGTATGTGAAGCTTTTTCATTCAGTATACAGGACAACGTATACATGACCAAGTTCGATTGTTGCAAAATGTGTTACTTTCGATGGGTTGAGGGAAGAGAAGAACGATGGGAGTCGGGATGGCGACCCACTAAGGAGAAAATTTAAATGTCAGCAGAATCATTAAAAATCTTTCAAGGACTTGCGCAAGCAGCAGCTAATGCGTATGACGGCGCCTATGATGAAGAGGGCAAACCTTTAGAGATCGGTCTTACAAGAGAAGACGGACACTACGTTAACGACTCTCGTACTCTCGACGGGTTTAAAATCAAATTCGCTGGCGCTACTCTAGTTATCAACTATCAGGGCGAGATTCGTTTAAAAGAGGTTTACAAGGGAGACTTTGAGGGCGAAATAGCGCAGCGCATCGAGGACATCGCCTCCTATCTCAAGAAAGAATACAAGAAGATAACGGGCGAGAGCGTGACCTTGAAAGCGGATGGCGAAGTACACGTTCTTGTGCAGAACACGAGTCGTGTTAGAACTTGGGTTCAGGCTCATCGCTCCTATAGCATTACGAATGTGAAGGGTACTGACGAAATCTTAGAGCCTAGTACCGACAAGCTCCAAGATGGTTTTCAAAAGTTTTTGGACCAAGGAGGGTGGGATGGAAAACGTCCTGACAACGATTCTCGCAAAAGTGCCTAATGGTTCATGAGTTATCAAAAAAAGAAATTGTCAAAGAGATAGTTAGGTCGGGTAAAGATCCGGTCTACTTTATTAACAGTTATTGCCGCATCTCTCATCCGATGAAGGGGCTCATCCCTTTTAAGACTTACGACTATCAGGATAACCTTTTAAAAGATTTCAATGATCATCGCTTTACGATCATCCTCAAGGCACGTCAGCTAGGCATCTCCACTATTGTTGCCGCCTACGTTGTGTGGCTTATGTTGTTTCACCGCGATAAGAACATTCTTGTTATGGCGACCAAGTTCAGCACAGCCGCCAACCTTGTTAAGAAGGTGAAGGCGGTGATGAGGAACCTGCCCCCATGGATTCGTATTGCAGATATCTCGGTGGACAACCGTACAAGTTTCGAGCTTTCGAACGGATCACAGATTAAAGCCACGTCCACATCAGGCGATGCTGGTCGCTCTGAGGCTTTGTCTTTGTTGGTCATTGACGAGGCTGCTCACGTTGAAGGTTTGAGTGAGTTGTGGACAGGGTTGTATCCGACACTTTCGACTGGTGGTCGATGCATCGCGCTTTCGACGCCAAATGGCGTAGGCAACTGGTTTCACAAGACATACGTTGAGGCAGAACTGGAAGATAACGACTTCAAGCCTATTAATCTTCCTTGGGACGTTCATCCTGAGAGGGATCAGGAGTGGTTCGAGAAAGAGACAAAAAACATGTCCCGCCGCCAAATCGCTCAAGAGTTAGAGTGCAACTTTAACACGTCAGGCGAAACTGTTATTCATCCCGATGACCTAACGAGGATTGAGCAGACAGTGGGCGATCCCAAATATCGTACAGGTTTCGACCGCAATTATTGGATTTGGGAAGAGCACCAGCCCGAATGCACCTACCTCTTATCAGCCGACGTAGCCAGAGGAGATGGGGCTGATTACTCTGTCTTCCATGTGATTAAGCTAGAGACGATGGAGCAAGTTGCAGAATATCAGGGCAAGCCAAGTTTGGACATGTATGCAAACATCCTTAATCAAGTCGGGAGAGAATATGGAGATGCCCTGTTGGTTGTTGAGAATGTGGGCATTGGAATTTCCGTCTTGGAGAAGTTGCAAGACTTACAATATCCCAATATCTATTATTCGATTAAGGGAACTCACGAGTTCGTAGAGTCTACCGTTGCGGAGTCTTCCAATAGTGCAGTAGCGGGTTTCACCACCTCCTCCAAGACGCGCCCATTAATTGTTGCCAAGTTGGAAGAATTCGTCAGAAACAAACTAATTACTCTATACTCGGGTAGACTATTCAACGAATTTAAAACTTTCATATGGAGCAACGGAAAGCCACAGGCAATGCGCAGTTATCACGATGACTTGGTAATGTCTTTGGCAATTGCCTGCTGGGTGAGGGATACAGCTTTGACGGTTAATCAGCGAAATTTAGAATATAAGCAGGCTTGCTTGGACTCCATGTTCTTCACTACTGCACGCGTAAACACTCAAATACCGGGACAGCAGGGATATGAAAAAGACTATGTTCAAAAAAGTAGCGAACAAATGAAAGCTTATCAAGAGTATTCATGGCTCTTAAAGGGATAGATAAATGGCAGACCAAACTAAAAACCCACGCAATCCAGAATCAACTTTATTTCGAAGACTGACTCGCTTGTTCTCTGGACCGATTACGAATTATCGGTCCCAGATGACTCGGAACTACAAGCGTACTCAGTTAGATTATTTTGCTTCTCGGTTTAAGAGCGCGTCAGGGCAACAGTTTAAGAGGACCGGATATAATCCGTTTGCCCAGATTAACTCCTCTGCAATGGCTAATCAGCGCAGGTCGGAACGGTATACCGATTTTGATCAGATGGAGTACACTCCTGAGATTGCTTCTGCTTTGGACATTTATGCGGACGAAATGACAACACACTCTTCGTTGCAGTCTATGTTAACCGTCAAGTGTCCCAATGAAGAAATCAAGGCTGTCTTGGCAACACTGTATCAGAATATTTTGAACATTGAGTACAATTTATTTGGATGGTGCCGCACCATGTGTAAGTATGGGGATTTTTTCCTGTACCTTGATGTTGATGACCATCTTGGCATTAAAACGGTGATTGGGTTGCCGCCCGGAGAAGTGGAGCGTCTGGAAGGCGAGGACAAAACTAATCCAAATTATGTCCAGTATCAGTGGAACTCTGCCGGTCTTACTTTGGAGAATTGGCAAGTGGGTCATTTTCGCATTCTTGGGAACGATAAGTACGCGCCTTATGGAACTTCCGTGCTGGAAGCGGCACGTCGAATCTGGCGTCAGTTAATCCTCATGGAAGATGCAATGATGGCATACCGTATTGTCCGAGCGCCGGAGCGTAGGGTGTTTTATGTGGACGTGGGAAATATTCCTCCGTCCGATGTGGAACAATATATGCAGAAAGTCATGACATCTATGAAGCGTAACCAGTTGGTGGACGCTCAGTCAGGTCGTGTGGATCTGCGCTACAACCCCATGAGTGTGGAAGAAGATTATTTTATTCCAGTCCGAGGAGACACGTCGTCCAAGGTTGAAAATTTAGCCGGAGGTCAGAATACAGCCGATATTGAAGATGTCAAGTATCTGAGAGACAAGTTGTTCTCTGCATTGAAGATTCCAACCTCTTACCTGACCCAAGGAGAAGAGGGGACCGAAGATAAGACTACTCTCGCTCAAAAGGACATTCGCTTCGCTCGCACAATTCAGCGGCTACAACGCGCTGTTATTACCGAGCTTGAAAAAATCGGGATCATTCATCTTTATACGTTGGGTTTTCGTGGAGACGATCTTTTAAACTTTTCTCTCTACCTTAACAACCCCTCCAAGCTCGCAGAACTTCAGGAGCTTGAGCATTGGAAAACAAAATTCGATATTGCTTCTTCTGCAACAGAAGGATTCTTCAGTCGCCGCTGGGTTGCCGAGCATCTCTTTAGCATGACAGAGGAAGAGTTCCTTCGCAATCAGCGTGAGATGTTCTATGACCGTAAATACGATTCCCAGCTTAATGCCGCCGCAGAGGCAGCGGGCGAGGCTGAAGCCGCTTTGGGCGGCGCAGGCGCTCTTGGTGGTGACGAACTGGGTGGCGACGAGTTTGATCTTGGTGGAGAAGAGGGCGGTGACGAATTTGATCTCGGAGGCGAAGGAGGGGGCGAGGATGTCGGCGCCGAAGAAGACGAGGGTGTCTTATTGGCAGAGCCGCCAGCCAAGAGAGATCTAGATGAGGATGGTTCCTATATCACCCCCGGCGCTAAAGGCAAGCGCTATAAGCCTGTAAAGACAGATAAACGTCAAGCGGGCGCTAGGACACGCAGTTATGGTGGCAAATGGGGCAAAGAATCTGCTGGCTCTTCGACTCGCAATGTGTTTAAGGGCTTCAATGATTTAAAAAGCTTAGGTGCAGGGATTTATGAACAAGAGCGCTCTAATTATGAGCAGAAGCAAATACTTGCGGAAAGACATCTTCTGGAGACTTCCTACGAAATCCAGAAGCTAATTGCTGGAATGGAGTCAAAGGAAAATGAAAATGAAACACAATAAGAAAAGAAATACGGCATTCTTATTTGAAACACTTGTTAGTGAATTGACAAAATCTGTTGTCCACAATGATGCGGAAAAGAGAGCCACTACGAAAAACTTAATTTGTAAGTATTTCCGGCGTGGAACCAACTTGTATGAGGAGTTGCAACTGTACAAGGCGCTATTGGAAACGCGAGGTCTGGAGCCAATAGTGGCTGAAAAACTCATATTTGAAGTAAAGACTCAGCGTAAATGCATTATGGACACAGAGATTTTTAAAGAGCAGTCGGACCTTATTGGCGATATGAACAAGGAATATGGCAAGAGTGCGTTTGCTAACTTTGTGCCCAATTATAAGGATTTGGCTACGCTCGCACAACTTTTCAACACCAATGTTTCTGTCAAGGAGCGCGTCCTTCTGGAGTCAAAAATTATTGAGACTTTAACGAGCCCGGAAGATGCGCAGCAAGAGAAAATGGTCCCCATTGACAATCTCGTATACAAGACCTTTGTAGAGAAGTTTAATGAGAAGTACGGTGATACACTGGAAGAGCACCAAAAAGCACTTCTGGGAAGGTATATAACCTCCTTTGCTGATAATGGCGTGGAGTTAAAGCTCTTTCTGAATGAGGAGATCGGGAGATTGAAAAGGGGAATACTTGAATCACTTGATTCTGAGGAATTAAAGGGTGACCCTAAGATGGCGGAAAGCGCCAAGAGAGTCCTTGAAGAACTCCAGAGCTATTCCGCTAAAGAGATCGACGAAGATATGATAAGGAGCGTTTTGAAGATTCAGCAGCTAACCAAGGAGTTGCACGCATAATGGCTATTTCTATCAGAGTTGGTGGTGCTGTAGAGCCGGAAGCCGCTTCGGAGGCGTCGGAAGTTCCGTCTGTGCCTATTAAGTTTAATTTAAATATGAGGCGCACGCTAGACAACAACATCATCATCAGTGATCATCCTGATATCGATATTGTTCTAATGCTAGGGGCGGAAGAGAAAATAGTGTTATTTCCCAAGGAAGTCATTAGCGATATTGTTTACGATACGCAGAATCGTTTTTTTCGCTTTATGAGGAAGAAGGGTATTGTTAACCCTGAGACAGTGCGAGGTGGTAATGTGTATGGCTCGCTGGAAGGGTCTGTTTTAGGTTCGGCAGAACAAGAACAGTTTCTTCCCTTGGTAATCCTCAATATTAGCAAGTTTATCGATGAAGAGCGTCCTTATTTTGAATATGTCGAGAAATACAAGCAAATGGAAGATGATGAGATGCTTGATCCTACTGCCGCCGACTCTACTGAGTTAGGAGAGGTACCGCAGGCGGCTGATAAAGGCGGTATTCGTCCCGGTTACGGGAGAGTAAGTCCATATTTCTTAAGCTATATGCTGTAACGGGGAGAGGATGGAACTCTTATATTTCATATTGGCAGCTTATGGGATGACCCAGCTTATTGTTTATGGCTCGATATTTCGTAAGGTGCGACCCGCCAAGGAGTGGCTGGGAGGCTTTGGTGAACTGTTCCACTGCCCAATGTGTATGGGCTTTTGGGTGGGAGCGTTTTTGTGCGGGATAAACGGTTATACAGAACTATTTACTTTTGAACATACTATTGCGAATTATTTTGTTTTGGGATGTTTAAGCTCCGGCACCTCTTATGTTTTAAACATGATCTTCGGAGATTGCGGGATTAAAATTCAAAAATTGGAGGCACATGATGACGCGCACTAAACTTATTGCAAATAGAAGTTGGTACTTGCGACCTGTCGCACGTTGTTGCAAAGGGGCATAGCTCGGGCGGGTAGCGCCCGCATTCAAGGAAAAACAAATGAAAAAAGTATTACTGAGAGAATATTACGAATTATGTGAGGGTGGTGTTTGCCAAGATCTTCTGACCGAAGAGGAAAAGAAGTTTGTTGCAAATGGTGGCATGATGCTGTCTGGAAAACTCCAAGAGGCAGATGTACAGAATGGAAACGGTCGCGTCTACCCGCAGCCTGTTCTCGAAAGAGAGATGAAGAACTACACAAAGCTCGTGAAAGAAAGGCGAGCACTTGGAGAACTTGATCACCCAGACGATTCGGTGATCAACCTCAAGAATGCTTCTCACATGGTGACGGAAGTCTGGTGGGATGGTCCATCGGTCATGGGCAAGGTTAAAGTGCTGAACACTCCATCTGGCAAGATTCTACAAGAATTGGTCAACGATGGGGTGAAACTAGGCATTTCTTCTCGTGGTCTTGGGTCGGTGAGAGAATCCAAGGGTCAGACAATCGTGGAAGACGATTTTCAACTGATCTGCTTCGATTTCGTATCAGAGCCCTCCACACCAGAAGCATATATGGCACTTCAAGAATCCAAGAATAGACCCAACATATTCACCAAGGCAGATCGAATTAACCGGCTCCTCAACGATATTGTTGGAGATTTCGACTGATGGAAAGGTTGCTGCTAGAGCGTATTATCCGCGAAGAAGTTGAACTAATAGGTGAAGACTTCACGGATAGAATGAAAGATCTAAAGTCTAAGTTCTTAAAGAGTAAAAAGCAAAAGAGGGCTAAAGAAAAGAAAGCTGCCCAAGCTGGCGAGAAGCCCCCCAAAGAATTTTACAAACAAGGTCCCTTCAAGGGACACGAGAAGGGCAGTCTTAGTTTCGGGGATGCTTATAAGTTTGGTCGCTACGAGACAATGATAGACCAAGGCTATAGTCATGCTGCTGCGATGCAAAAATTGTGGGGCGACAAGCCCCCGGAACCACCCAAGAAGACTGCGGCACCCGAAGCTCCAGAGTCCGCACCTGAAGTAGAGGCAGAGCCAGAAGCGGGTAGTTGGGAAGACCTCTTCGGAAAAGAGGGCGACTCTGAACCCACATCGGCAGCAGACATTGCATCAAAAGAAAATGACGATGATTTTGATTTTGATAAAATTCTTGTTGCCGACGATGATTCGGACGCTTGGTTGTTTTCTGGAGAAGATTAAAAAGGAAAGAGAATGAAAAAAGCAGATTTGAAAAAACTTTTAAAACCCCTTGTGAAAGAGTGCATCAAAGAATGCCTCTATGAAGAAGGCACTCTCTCGACAATCGTATCAGAAGTCGTCAAGGGAATGAGTGGTAGCGTAATTCGTGAAGCAGTTGAGCCAACCCTTGAGCCCGACAAGCCAATGTTCCCCCCGCAGCCAGAGAGGAAAATCGAGGCGATGACCGAGCAGAGAAAGCGGCTTATGGACGCCATCGGCTCAGATTCATATGGTGGGGTTAATATTTTTGAAGGAGTTTCTCCCGCACCATCGCAGCGCTCGGCAGAATCCGCCGCCAGCAGCCCATTGGGAGATGTAGACCCTAGAGATCCCGGCGTTGATATTTCAGGCATCGTGGCTCTCGGCGGAAAAAAATGGAAAGCTTTTACACAGTAGAAACTATTTAAAGGACAGGAGAATAAAAAATGGCATTTGATAATACGGTCGTGGGAGCACCAAAGGGGTATG
>CEUX01040260.1_pt1 | contig 11320 bp, 12 predicted proteins | sample 531361 | NCBI WGS metagenome assembly CEUX01 (sample SAMEA2622736, study PRJEB7988) | marine metagenome | isolation source: saline water (ENVO:00002010), including
TTCGATATGCCAGTTCGTAAATCTCAATTTATGCAGTTTGTAGCACCTTGTAAATATCCCGATAAGTATCCAGCAATATGTCATGTGGATAACACATCAAGAGTTCAAACCGTAAGTAAGGAAGATAATCCTGGTTATTACAAACTTATTAAAGAATTCTATCATAAAACAGGATGTCCTATGGTTTTGAACACAAGTCTAAACATAAAAGGACAACCGATAGTGAATTCATACCACGATGCCGTAGCATTTGAGAAGATGTATAATGTAAGGGTATTTTAATGAAAGTTCTATATTCAATTGGTGATTCATTTGTTTTTAGAGGTCCCAACTATACAACTTGGAGTTGTTTTTTATCTGATAAGTTAGGGTGGATTGATGCAAACAATGGAATGTCTGGAACATCTAATGATAGAAGTTATAGAAGTGTAGTTAGAGACATTACGAGGGTAGAAACTGATGGTAAATTGTGGACAGAACTTACGGATGATATAGATTGTAATTTAGAAGATTTATTTGTAGTAGTCGGTTGGACATCACCATTTAGATTTGAATGGTTTAAAGATGGGGAATACATATCTACGAGACTGTGGGAAAAGTCTGAGTTTAAAAATGGTAATCATCCAGAAATAGATTTTATTATTAATGATAAAATTTCAAAACCATTGGCAGAAGAGACAAATTCATTAATAAGGTTATTTAATCAATTAATAACTTTAAAAAGTTTTTTAGATAATAAAAATATTAAAAATATATTTTATAATTGTTTTTTTCCAATTGGTGAAAATACAATTGAATATTTTGAAAGTAAAATAAAAGAAATTGAAAATCACAAACCAACAAAACTTATTGGTTATGATAATCCGAATACTTATTATAATTTGAGTGGATTATGGAAACAAGTTTCAGAAGATTATAAAAAATATAATCAATTAGAATATATAGATAATAATGTTGATTCTACCTACCATCCGACAACAGAGGGTAATAGAATTTGGTCGGATAAACTATATGAACTTATTTTATCAATTTGACTATTTATTATCAGTCGAGTAGTGCTAACACGGGTATAAATCCTGAAAGTCCTAACCCACTACATATAGACTATAAAATAAGGGTGGCATCAAATATGTTGGTGCCTCCAGAATTGGAGGTATTTTTTTATGTACAATAATGACCAAATCTTAACGGATTGGGATAAAGATGGGTATGTCAATATACCAATGTTTTCAGAAGAAGAAGTGTCTGAATTAAAATCTGAGGCAATGAAGTTATTTATTGAACGAGATTCTAATTGGAAAGAACATGGGGTTGAAGGTTCTAAACCGTATCTTAATCCACACAAAAAATCCAAATTATTTAGTAAAATAATGAAACACAATCAACTTGTAAATATATCTGAAATGTTAATAGGTAGTGATACAAATACGCCAAATAGTAAAATAGAAGCACTACAGACTTGGTTATATTTTAAACCACCTGGAGAATTAGGTAGAGATGTCCATCAAAATATTTTTTATACTCATTGTGATTGGGGCGGTATAGTAAATATTAGTATTAGTATAGATGATTCTGATGAAGAAAATGGATGTTTATATTATTATCCAGGATCACATAAAGAAAAAGTTTGTTATCCAATTCCAGATCATTTAAAAGATGAAGAACGAATGAAAACTAATCCAAGTGGTTGGGAAAACGAGAGAGGTAAACCTATATTTGTTCCAGGAACATATAGTGATGGAAAGTGGGTAGACAAATATAAAAAGGTATCTCTACCAACTAAATCTGGTAATGTTACATTTGTTCATTCTCATGTGTTACACGGATCTTATGATAATATATCACAAGATAAATGGAGATGTGCATTTTTAATAGGATATATACTAAAGGATTCGTATTTTCATGTAGGTGGAATAAAAAGAGAGAGGACAAATGTATATGACTGATAGATTATTTTCTCTTGAAAGTTTTGCTGAAATTCTACCAACATATGATAGTTCTTATAATAAACTTTTTAGAGAGTCAATTTTAAATTTTTTAATTTCAAAAAAATATGTAAAATCAGATTTAAATGATTTAACTTATATACATAATTTTATTGAAGATGAAAATTTGATGATGACTAAAAATGAAGTTTCATGGGAAAACAAAAGAGTTAGTTACGGATTTTCAGAACTCTCTAAAGTTTTATATCAACTTGTGGATAATGATAAAGAATTTCAGAAAAATTATATGGATTTATTAGTTAATTTATATAAAATATTAGATATAGATTTTTATTTTCAAAAGTTTCCTACTATTAGAGTACATTTCCCTACTGATATAAAAAATAGTGATTATCCATTATTTCATAATGATATGGCAATAGGACATCCACCATCAGAAATCAATCTTTGGATGCCCGTGACAATTAATAAGGAATGTACTTTTTCAATTATGTCCTTTCGTGATAGTTTGAAAATTTTAAAAGAAATGGATTTCGATTATAAAAAATTAAACGATGTTGCATATACTGATAAGAATTTTAATCAATCTTGTTTTGATAAAAGTAAGGATATAGATGGTGAAAATGGTGTATGTGATAGTTCTTCTTTTTGTCTTTTTAATAGTTTGAGATTACACTCTACAATTTCACCGAGAAATGAAACTCGTATTTCTATTGATACTCGAATTATTCCAGTAGAAAATTTTGATTTTAAGAAAAAATATAAAGGTGAGGGAAGAATGGGGGCAGAATTTTGGCCAGGTGGTAAATACGGATATCATGAAAAATCCATAAAGGAGTTAGTAAGATTATGACCGAAGATTATAATGGGTATATTAAACCATTTTGGGATAATGAATTTAAAAAATTAGATTATAGAAAAGAAGTTTTTAATGATGAGTATGCCATAAGTGAGTGGAGAGAAAAAGGATATGATAATGATGTAGATAAGTTTTCTGGAAAAATGGCAAATTATAGTGATAAATTACCAAGTTGGAATGAAACATTTATTTCTTGGGCAAGATATCAACATGGATTGAAAAATATTGGATGTTGTTATTATCGTATGGGAACTAACGATATAGTGCCAGACCATTCAGATGCATATAATGTTTATACTAAAAAATTTAATTGTAAAACAGAAGATGTTTATAAAATTCTTGTATTTTTAGAAGATTGGAAAAGTGGACATTATTTTGAATTAGAAGGAAAACCATTTATCGAATGGAAGGCTGGTGATTATGCAATATGGTATGGCAGTACACGACATTTTGCAGCAAATATTGGAACTGAGTATAGATATACTTTACAAATAACTGGACATAAGTAATATGGCTTGTAATATATTAGGTGATACTAATGAAGATATAGTAGATATATTAGGAGAGGTCATTAATAATACTAATGTAGATTTTGATTTATTTATAACACCCTCATTTGAAAGAAAACAATGTAGTTATGATGATTTAAAGACAAATAGGTTAGTTATAGCAAATTATGATATATGTACGAGTATTAAAAATGAATTATTTCCAACAATAAGTGATTTTATAAAAGATAAAGAAGATTTAAAAATTTATGTTTTAACACCACATTATTTATTGAATGATTTTGATTTACCTACTAAATTTGAATATGAAACTATAGATTTTTGGGTAAATCAATTTAAAAGTGATTCAAAATTTGGATATTTGAATTATTCAGAATATGAAAATATATTTAAAACACAAAAAGATTTTTTAAAACAAAAATATTTTTTGGTATATCTTGGTTCTTTTAGAGTTTATCGTCAAAAATTATTTCAATATTTAGAGGCCCGTTATCATAATAAAAGTTGGATTTCTTATATTGATGTTAATAAAGAAATTGATGATGTAACTATGAAAGAACCATTAGATGTGTGTAAAGAGAGTAATCCTAAAATACCGAATTTTGGATTATTTTTATCTTCATATTTTAGTATAATATATGATACAATTTTTGATGAAACTTATGATGATGGGGATTACCAAAATGTAAAATTTACTGATAAAATTTATAGGTCAATAAGAATGTTTCATCCTTTTTTGTATTTAGGACAATATAAGGCATTAGATAAATTTAAGGAATTGGGATTTAAAACCTTTGATGGTATATTAGATGAATCATATGATAATTTAGAAGTTCCAGAGGATAGATATATGGCAATTCTTAAACAGATTGATTTTATAATGAATAAGGATAAGAAAGAGTTATTTTATTTGGTTCGAGAAGTAGAAGAAATTTTATATCACAATTATAATCATATTGATGTATTTGCAAAAAAACAAAAAAAGGATTTAAATAAAAAAATAATGGATTTTTTAAAATGAATTTTGAATTTGATATAGAATTTTTTGATAAATTTTTGTTTCATAATTGTAAACCACAATTGATGCATACAAACTATTTTAATGATGCATTTAATTATACAGAAGAATCAAATTTTGAAAATGATAGAATTAATATTTGGTATGTAAGAGATGATAAAGGTTGTAATGATTATGTTTATAATAATAATTTAGAGTCGATGCAAAAAACAATACCTGATAAAATTGTATCTAAGGTTAATGATGGTTCATTATTGTTGATTTTATCAACCGAGAGTGAGTGGCAATATGATGATTTTTGGAGAAAAATAATTGAGTATTGTAAGTCAATTGGTATTGATAGAACTAAAATCCATATTATGAATTCTAATGTTAAAACTTCATTGTCTAATAGTCATACTTTTACATTTTCAAGTTTACCATGTCCAAAGTATGATTTGGGAATTACTTGGTTAGATAAGTATTCAAATATATTTCCATATACAGATGAAGTAGTTTATGATTTGAGTAATCGAAAACGAGAAAAAAGATATATTTGTCTTAATGCACATTATCAAGAACATAGACATTTTACAGTTTATAAGTTATTTGAAAAGAAATTACAAGATATGGGACATATAAGTTTTACTTTGGGACAAGGAATGAATTATACTGATATGCCCAAAGACCGAATGATATTTGAATGGGATAGATTCATTAGTCAAGAAGATTTTGATATTAAAAATAAACAAGATTCTGTTGAATTTATTGATAAATTACCAATTTTTTTGAAAGAATTTGGTAACGATGAACCACAAAAATATTGGGATAATTATTATCATTTACAAAATGAAAAATATAAAAAATACACACCAGCAATAAGACCTTGGATGGTCAGAGATTTTGATTTAGTTAAAGATACATACTTTTGTATTTCTACTGAAACATTACGAGAATCAGATAATGGAAATATGTGTAATTTTTCTGAAAAAGTTATGTTGGGTTGGATATTACAACCTACTATTATAGTTGGAACTTTTGGGGTGGTTAAGCATTTAAAAAGTTTGGGATTTGAAAGTTATGATGAGTTGTTTGATGAATCATATGATGATATCGTTGAAACACCTAAGAGATTAGTTAATGTTATGAATGAAGTGGAAAGGGTATGTAAAATGCCAGAAGATGAGTTAAAATCAATTTATAGTGATTTATTACCAAAAGTAATTCACAACCAACATAAAATTTTTGAATATTCAGTAATAGAAGATTGGAAAAATATTTTGACGGAGTTATCTATAAATGATTGAAGATTTTAAAATATTAAAATTAGAAGATTTAATTGATTCAACTTCAGTTCAGATGATTAAACTATTTGCTAATAATTTAAAGATAGATGAAAGTCAATGGTCTGTTGAAAAAGATTATCTTATTAGTTCTGGACATCCGACTGATGGTTTTAAGAAATTTTGTGAAGAAAATAATAAAGAGGAATTATTTAAATCTTTTGAGGAGACAGAAGAAGTCGATTATAAATTATGGAAGGATATATCCAATAATTATGGTCGGAGTATTCAAAATAATTCAATGAAAGCTTCATATGTAAGGAATGAGAAAATATCTGAATTAATAATTTCAGTTCTCTATTATTTGGGGTGGACACTCAAAGATTCAAATGATGCAGAAAAATTATTTGCAGGACATACTAATGTTTATCCAAAAGGTGGTAATATGAAAAAACATAGTGATGGACATAATAAAACTCGATTATTTACTATATTGATTATATGTAATAGTGGGAGAAAAAAAGAAGATGGTGGAATTTTTAACATATGGGATAGACATAATAAAAAATATTCAGTTTTACCAAATATAAATAATATTGTAGTTATTAGTCATAAAACATCACACGATCCTTTTCATGAAGTTACTACTAATAATATAGATGATGCAAGATATTCACTTTACAATATTGTAGATACAGACCTTTTTCAATATTGTTATAAAAATGAAAATATGCCAATAGTAAATTTTGTTTTTGAGGAATTGGGAAAACCTAATGGTAAACCAGGAACAAGCACTAATGGTATTGTTTATAATTTAGGAGAAAGGTCTTTGTGGTATAAAAATAAAGATTTTGATATTAATAATATTCCAGATGAAAATTATGTTTATTTAATTGAACCTTTTGGTGGAATTACAAATATTTTATATAAAGACCATTTTATAAATTATATAAATTCACAAGTATTGACAGACATTCGTGAGAAAAAATGTACCTTAGTTATAGGAACACCATCAGAGGGAAATTTAAAAACCAAAGATATTAATCAATTATATAGAATAATAAAAGGTAATAATTTACCCACATCTCAAATAACTTTTATTCAGAGTAATTATAATTTAGAAAAACAATTTGACGATTTTTTAGATTCATCCACAAAGTTTTTTGATAAAATAAATTTATTTGTGACAGAACACAAATTAGAAACTTCTAAGGATAGTTTTATAGAAATGAATCGGGGTGAATGGAATTCATCTGAAATGAAACGACCACCAACTCTCAATACCGTAGAAGAAGTTAAAAAAATTAAAAATAAAATTAGACCATATAGATTTGTATCTTATAATAAATCATTAAGACCAGATAGAGTAGCCCTATTATCTTTGTTGTATAAGGAAGGTATATTTGATAATGGTATGATAAGTATGGGTTCAGAAAGAGGTGGTTCGGCAGGAAGTCGTCAACCTTGGCCAACAGATTTTGATTTCCTAACTGATACAGAATTAAGAAAAGAGGTTGAGGAATGGTCTAAAAAACTTGAACCATTAAGACCAATGAGTATAGAGGGAGATTTAAATGTAGATGATATTGATAGTGGTGAAAATGAAGGTGCAAATCCTTGTGGATATACTTATGCAGAACAATATAGAAAAGTTTATTTCCAAGTTGTAACAGAAGATGTATTTGAGGCCAAGTCAATGTTTTTTAGTCAAACTACATATAAACCATTGGTTCAATTAACACCTTTTATTATGTTTGGTAGTCCGTATATGATGAAAAATTTACACGAAGTTCAAGGGTTTGCCAAGTTTGATTTTATAAATGAAGATTATGATAGTGAAGAAGATAACAATATAAGACTTAGAATGATAGTAGATGAGATTAAACGATTATGTGAAATTCCAATTAAAGATTTACATGATTGTTATTACAATGAATTAGATAATTTGATATTAAATCAAGGTAAAGTTTTTGAACAATCACCATCTATGGATGATTATAAGTTATCAAGATATTTATTAACGATATGATAGAATTTGTAAAAAATATTAAACCAAGTTTTGATTTATCAACTTTTGAATTTAAAATAAATAAATTGAAATTAGATAATAAAAAACATCCCGAAAATAGGGCCATTAAAGGACTCGATAGAGTTGCAAGCACTCAAAATAAGGTATGGGATGAAGATATGCCAAAAGAAATTAGAAAGTATATTAATAAATTTGATATTAAGGAAGGTGAATATCATGTTAATATGAATATACAAAGACCAGGTCAAATGGCACCATTACATACAGATAATCATAGTGAGGCTGTAAAGAAATTTAATATATCAAGTAACAATTTTAAAAGAATGTTAATTTTTTTAACGGATTGGGAAATGGGACAAGGTTTTGGAATTAATGATGATTGTATAACTAAATGGAAAGCAGGTGATTGTTATACATTTGATGAAACTGATTATCATTGGTCAGCAAATGCAGGAGAAGATACTAAGTATACTTTAGTTATATCAACAAAAAAATAAAGGTTTTAATGAAATATTTATATAATATAGGTTGTAGTTTTTCAGAAGGAAATGGATTAGCAGAAGATGAAGGTCTTACTGAAGGTAAACAGCCCTCACTTGAGGGAGTTGAATTTGAAAGAACTTTTAGATATTCAGCACTACTTGCTAAAAACTTAGGGTTAGAAGAAATAAATGAAGCTCAGGGTGGTGGTTCTAATCAACGAATATTTAGAAAAGTTTGGGATTGGATATCCACAAATCCAGATAAATTATCTGAAACTATATTTGTTATACAATGGACTTATCCATTAAGATCAGAATATTGGAAGAAAACAACTGATACACCGACCTCACCGAGAGCTGCAGGTATGTGGCATCATCAAGACCTTCAACTTGAAATGGAACAAAGATTAGAAATGTTTCGTGAAGAACCTGAAATTGCAAAAAAATGGGATGAAAAAGGTCTGTGGCCTCAACCGAGTTGGCCACCTCCAAACTCTGCAAGTAATGTAACACTTAGGTATATACTATCATTACAATCTTTCTTTAAACAAAACAATATAAAATTTATTTTTTTTGAGGGGGATGCTGTTCATAGTGAGGGTAATATTAATTTCACTTCTAATTTAGGAAAGTTGGTAGATACAAACCATTGGATTTTAGAATCGTTTGTTGGATATTCGGGAAAAGAATTGACTCCAAATAAACATCCAAATAAAAAAATGCAAATAGAATGGGCAAAAAAATTAGGAGAATTTATAGATGCACAATCTTAAAAATTCAAGACCAGTTCCTAATAGAAGTATTTATGAATTCGTTGTTTCTGAAATTAAAAATGCAAATCTATATGATTTGGACAATATACCTAAATTTTGTCAAAATTATTTAGATTGGATAGAATCAACTAAATTAAACAATTTAATTGGATTGGAAAATTTTAATTCTAAACAATATGTTCATGGAACTTGTCAATCATTTGATTTCTTTTATTTATCAAATAATAAAAAAAGAATGAGAACATTTAAAGGTGATTTTGCTTATCATAGATTGTCTTGGGAAGGAAAATTTGATTGGTCGTATATAGAAGATGATATTATACGAGAGAATGATGCTGTTATCATATCAGTCCCATTTTCAGATTTGGGTGATGTTCATCCACAAACAAATGAGGTATTAGATAGATGTGATAAATTAGGAGTTCCAGTTTTTATAGATTGTGCTTATATGGTTATTGCTCGTGATATAGATTTTAATTTTGACAGAGAATGTATTCAAGGTGTTTCATTTAGTATGAGTAAAGGTTTTTATGGTGCGGAAAAATTACGAATTGGATTAAGACTTACCCGTAAATACGAAGATGATCCAGTAGAGGTTTTTAATTCAATGCAAATGTTAAATACTGTTGGTGTTCATGTTGGACAAAAAATTATAGATAATTATTCATTTGATTATAATAATGAAATGTATAAAGATAGACAAATTACAATTTGTAAAGACTTAGAAATTGAACCATCTAAGTGTGTTTTGTTTGGTATAACTTCCCATAAACATTGGAGATTTGGGGTTCATGATAGGGGAACTGAGTGGAGAAGAGTTTGTATTTCGCCAATATTAGGTGATATGAAAGATTTACATTATGAAGTTTGATGAAATAATTTTATTGGGATGCAGTCACTCTGATGGTACTAATATTGATAGTAGAAGTTTGTATGAAAGAGGAAAAGAATATAATGTAAGATTGCCCAACTATGACCATTGGACTAAAGATGTGGAAGATTATTTATTTAAAATGTATAAAGGAAAAAAGAAATTTTGGAGTGAAAAATATGGAAACTTGATATCAGACTTTCATCAAAAATTTATTGAACCAATAAGTGCGGTCGATAGAGATTATACTAAATCATTCAACTCTAATCAAAATTGGCCAAATATTTTATCTGATAAGTTAGGTGTGGGTATAAAAAATTATGCTTTACCTGGATATGGATCATTAAACACTTTAAATGAATTTTTTATTAATCACGAAGATGGTTATAAAAATAAATTAGTTTTGTGGGCATTTACATATCCAACAAGAGATAATTTTCATCCATTTACTTTTAATTATATGGGATTTAAAGATAATGTTGATTTTTTGAAAACTATGTATACAAATTTTGCAAAATCAGTTGAAGAACAAGGTGGACTATTTAGATGTTTTTTTATTGATTCTATGGGCAATTTTGATGACAGCTGTATGAATAAAATTTATAAAAATTTAGATAAATATTTTTTATTTAAAAGTCCAAAACCATTGTTTAGTCAGTTACCCTTATCGGTCAGAGTAAAAAGATATGATGGAGTTCATCTTGACATTAGTGTACAAGAAGATATAGCGGAGTATTTATATGAGTTCTTCTAAATTTGATACTTTATATGTTGGTGGTTGTAGTTTTTCAGAAGGTGGTGGACTATACCAACCTGATATTAAAGACCTTTATAAAGAAATGTATGATGTGGAGTGGAATCATTTTCATGAAGTTACTTATGGTTATCGAGTTGCACACGAATTAAATTTAGATTTAGTTATGGATGCCAAATGTGGCGGTGGACTTGAAAGACTGGTTAGGAAGTTTCAAAGTTATGTTAAAAATAAAACTTCTAAAGAATTAGATAGGACTCTTTTTCTCATAGAACCACCTACTGCAAAAGGACGATTAGATTTATATTCAAATAATGAAAAAAAATATTTTATGGTGAATACTAATGATGTCAAGGGAAAGTGGCAAACAGAAGTTGGAATATCATTTGATTATGCTATGGGTGAAAATAACGATACCCAAAATCGTTCAGAATCAAGATTGAGACCTGGAGTTATTTCTTATTTACAAGATTTTTATGATATAGATAAATATGATGATAAAATACAAGGTAATTTTATGTTTATGATTTCGTATATGTTATATAAAAAATTAAATTTTTTAATTTTAACTTCAAGTTTAAGTGGGTTTGGTAGAGATATACAGAAACATTTATTATATGATATTTTCGAATGGTCAAAAATAAATAAATTAACTATAAAGGCTGAATTAAAAGATAAGAGTAATGATGAACATCCAGGATATTTTGGTCATAAAGAATTTTCAGAAATTATATTGGGTAAAATTTAAAATGTATATACTTATATGTAAGAGTCCTGTGGTGATAACAGGGGGTATAAAAACCCAAAGACCTAACCG
>CEUX01103056.1_pt1 | contig 11285 bp, 16 predicted proteins | sample 531361 | NCBI WGS metagenome assembly CEUX01 (sample SAMEA2622736, study PRJEB7988) | marine metagenome | isolation source: saline water (ENVO:00002010), including
GTCAGGGAATAATTCACTATACGCTATCTTTATATAAAAAGAAAGGGGTGTCTTTCGACACCCCTCTCAATTTAGGGAGGAAAATATGAAAACGATTATGTCTTCATAATTTCTTTTAACATAGATTAAGCTCCAGGGGAACCAAAAACACAACGAGGGTCAGAATACCCAAAGCTGTATCTTTCTCTAGCCTTATAACGCATGTTACCCGTGTCAAAATCTGCTTCCATTCCAGTTGAAAGAGAAAGTCTTTCAAAATGGATCATGCCACGAGGTGCATCTGTGAGAACAAACCAAGCATCAGTATCCGTCAAGAAGTCATTGACAGCGTACCCTTGTGGTAGCATCCCCATAGAACGAACTGCATTTACGTCATTGTCAGCCGTACCTGGTCTTAGATTAGTAGCCATCAATCTCTCTGCAACAAATTGTAGTTGTCGAGGGATAATTAGCTTCATTCCACGAAGTGCAACTTTCAAACCTCTTTCATCTGTAAAACCAGAAATGTCAATAAGAGCATTCTCAAGAGAAGTCTCATTAAGGTCTGAAGAAGTTGAAGGTTCGTTTCTTAACGTTCCACCATTTGTTAATGGATGGTCAGTTGCACAAAGCTCTTTGCCATCACCACCCGTAACAGTTGAAGTGAACGCATCGTTCAACACGGAAGCAGCTTTAACTTGCTTTGTGTGTGCCATGGAACGAGCCAACGCACGAGTGTATCGAGATCCAAGACGATCATAAAGATTGTCTTCGACTGCTTCTTCCGTAATAGAGAAAGCAAGAGCAATTGTCTCGTGGTTGTAACGAGCCGTATATGCTTCGTTGGCATCGTCAAAGTTTACCGCAGAACCTTCTGATTTGGTTGGTGCGGCTCCAAAACCCGACAACATTACTTCTTCTTCAAATGCTCGATCAGAAGATTCCGTTGTGTAGATTTCAGAATGTTGGTTTTCGTACCGATCATACTCCATGCCAAATAGGGCATTAAGACCGGGTTCTAGCTCTTTAGCTAATTGTGCTCTAGATATAGCCATGTCTTAACCTCCTATACGCCAGTAGTTGAAACAGTACCAGCAGCAATAGCACCATTTGGTGAATTAAAGTGGTTGTTCAATCTAACAATTGCCGCAATACCAGCAGCAGAGAAATCAGCATTAGCCGGGTCATCTACCCATCCCATAATACGAAGATTCAATGTGTTGGTAGTATTTATTGCTCCAATGTCCAATTTAGCAGATGAAATTCCTGTTGTAGTAGAACCGGAAGTTCCTGAATCAAACGCTGAATTAGCAAAACGAGCAGCCAAAGCCGTCGCTTTACTTGTCCATGATGCATCTGTGCAGATTGCAAACAACTGCATTGGATCATCGTGAACAAAAGCCTTTACAGGGTGATTAGAGTCAGCCCCTGATCCTGGCCAGTAGTTAGACCAAACGGTTTTACCAGTAGTCGAAGATACATACTCACAACCCGCAAAAGATCCTAGTAATCCAACAGAACCACCCGCAGCCGCACCTACAATGTCAATATAACCTGTAGATAGAGGAATAACGGGAGAGCCTTGGTAAATTACATTAGAATTTCCACTTGCGATCTCATAGAGTGTGTAACCAGACATACCAGTAGAGTTTGTGCTTTGTCCTAATTTACCAATTGGACGAAGCCCAAAAGCAACATTGGTATTTGCCATTGGATATTCTCCTTTTTAAAATTGTTTAGGAGTCGTTTTTTTGACCCCCAAAAGTTACACGACTTTGCCGACTGTTTTGAATCGGCATTGAAGGATGTTGTTCCTTCATTAGATCAGAATCTACAGCTTTCATCTGTTCGCGGGTCCGGCCCCCGTAATACTCGTTTCTTTCCCGAGCTGTTTCTTCAGGTATACGACACAACATCAAACCACCTTGTCCTATAATCCCCTCATACTTACCTGTATCAATAACAGGTGCTTCATAGTTTGGATATTCATCGGCTCGGACGGGTTCCCATCCTTCACGTAGCTTAGTGTGAACATTAACTTTGTCCTCTTCTCCACGCATTGCGACTCTTATCCATCTATGCACAAATCCTTGTGGAGGATCAGGTGCTTCAAGATGACTTGGCGGTGCCCAAGGTTTTCTGCGAGTTTCTTTTACTCGTGATTCATTTTTTCTTTCTGTTCTCGTGGTCATGTTTACTCCTTCACATGTTTAGCGTATTCTTCTAGAGGTACGCCAAGCTTTTTAGCTATCGCAACTTGAGAAGGTGATAGCTTGACCGTCCTGCGCCCCTGTTTATTATTGCGAGATGCTGAACTTCCAGCAGAAGCGACCTGGTTTGTTCCACTCGTTTTCTTAGCCGTTTTAAACTTATGAGGAAATTCAGTCCTCATACGACTATTAAGAGCATCATAATACTCTTCTGTCTTTGTGTCAAATCCTTCTCCAACAAGTTCATTGTGAATAGTAAAAGCCGCCGCCGTCATTATCGTGTCAGCACCAAACCATTCATTCTGCCCCGCCCATTTTTTTGCCCGAGGATCAGGTGTTTGTTGTTGGGGTTGAGCCTGTTGTTGGGGTTGAGCCTGTTGTTGGGGTTTAGCTTGTTGTTCTACTCGAACTTTAGCTGTGTTGTACTTTTGTTGTTCTACAGCAATACTAGCCAAATGTTGTTGAGCATCAGCCATTTTATCCGCATCACCAGCTTCAAACGCTTCCTTATACATGCGCTTGGCTTGTTCAGTTTGAGCTTGAAGTCTAGTACCATATTCAGATACATATCCCGTATCTAACGCTTTAACTCTTCCTTGAAGCTTTTTGTTTTCTTCAAGAAGTCTTTGAGAAAGATTAACAGCTTCTAATTTATCCCGTTCTTCTTGACGATACTTTTCCGTCAACTTTTTTATACGAGATTGAACGTTCTTGCTATAAGATTCTAGTTCATCTTCAGTTTGTTTGGGAGCTTCTTCCTGCGTTTCTTGCTCTTTTTCTTCTGGTTGTTCTGAAGATGTTTCTTGTTTAGGTTCTTCTTTTTCTTCTTGAACTTCTTCTACAACAATTTCTTCTTTTTCTTCTTCTGCCATGATTACCCCTACACGCTTATAATATCATCTGGTTCCAATATAGTGGCAATAACTTCATCGTCATTAATGACCCGAACTTCTCCACCATCAATTTTAAACCTAGAACCAGAATACCGACCAATGCAAACCCATTGCCCTTCTTCACACCAAGGTTTAAACTCACCAAATTTTTTAGGATCTTTGTACGCTAATGGACCTATTTTCAATACATAAGCAACCACAGTTGCGATTGACTCTCTATCCCTAACTTCATCAGGAACGTAGACTCCACCAGCAGTTTGCCCTTTTCCTTGATAGGGCATAACCAAAACTCTCCAGCCTGTGGGCTGTGGTAATCTTTCTAATAATGATTTTTCGAGAAGAGAAGGGTCTAAAACCCTTTGGTTATTTTCGACATATGCACTTTTAACAGAAGATAAAGTACCATCAGTACTTTCTTTATCTTTCTTTATTTTCTGCGCAACATGATCAGGAACGTAAAGTGTCTTCGTCATAATCTGCGTTATTCTCCAGCAGGGCCTTAATTTCTTCACGAGCAAGAGAAAGACCCCGTATTTCTCCTACCGTCATTTTATACTGCTCCCAACTCTGAACTGAGCCATGAGAGAGAGCAAGAACTAAATCTTTTTCTCGCTCTTCCAATTTATTATACAAATATTTTGAGAAGTCAACTATATCCATTATATGTCTTTTTTCTCTTCAGTCCCCGGTATTATCTGACAAGCAGGCTTTGCTTGGTACACTGATGGATTATTCAGCATAAATAATGCTTTCTTTTCTACTTCCTTAAAACATTCTTCTTTAGTGTTCAATAGTTCTAACCCCGTAATAATATTGCAAGACTCTACATAAGGTGCTGAACATAATAATATAATAGGAAGCCACATATAATTTATGAAAATTAAGAGTTGAACAGTGCTTGAAGTTGATCTTGCATAAAAGAACCTATACCTACATTCATGTTTTTATCAAGATTAAAACTACCTTTTTCCTGATCCCATCCCCCTCCACCAAGTGCATTTTTTGGCATAGACCAACCCCCTAAACCTCCTCCCTTAGAAAATTCTGGAAAGGTTTGAGAAATTAAACCTATTAGTTCTTCCCTAAATGGTTCCATCTTTTGTTGACCATAAAATCGAGATATGGATTCTGTTAAAGGATCAAGCATTCTTGGGTGAAATCCCATGTTTTGTCCGGAACCAAAAAGACCCCCAATTCCCCCTGTAGGGTGCCCTATACTTGGTAGTGGTTGAAAACCCGTATTGGTATACACTTCATTACCTACAATTTGACCAAGTACATAACTCATGATTCACTCCAGATTAATATATAGTCAATTCGAAATGAGGTCCGTCAATGAACGCCCGACGTTTTTGAGAACGCCGTTCATCTATATAATGGTTCATGGCTTCTTCCATTGTTCCTTCCCACTCTCTAATATCTGGGATGTTCCATGCCGCGCCCCAACGAATTCCAGTTCCATTTTGAATAGCGGCTTCCTTCATGGCATCCGCAATGTCATCATAAAGATTCAACTCCCACGATCCCCTCGAACCAATATAAGCCATAAGGTCAACGGCAGCACCATCCAAATGTTTCGATTTCATAGTCTGCGTTGCGCCCTTATCTAAAAGGGCTTTTTGCTCGGAGAGCGAACGGAGGCCACAAATCACGCCAAAATCGATTTTGCTCACCTTAATGGCAGTGCAAACAACAGAATGTAACTCATTCTTAATGCCATTCATTTTTCCTAAACTTCGTTGAGATAATTGAAACATGTTAATCTCCTATTATTTAGCTTTGTTGCAAGAACAACTTTTACTGTCTCGACTAGTAACATAACCTGCTACAATTCCAACAACACCAACTAATGCATTGTTTAGCAGAGAAAGTATCCCTTCGTCAAACTTTCCATCATGTTCTGATGCTATCATAAATTCATCAAATACTATTAATCCCAGTAATCCCATCAACCCAAGGGCTAACACTAATACTGTTATGTGTTTTAAGTTTTGCATCTTCTTCTTTTTCTCCAGTTATAAGTTCTTGTGATTTTCTCAATTGGCATACGCCTTTCTCCTACCCACAAGTTTTGATATCTAAAAATCTTTTTCTTAGTCTTTTCCCACTTTTTTAACACGTTCATAACTTCTTAATCCTGCAAGCCCCAACATTCCTGTCAAAATTGGAAGCATCATGGAAACATCAACTTGAGGGATAACGACACCAAAAGGTGCGGCTAAAGGACTTACTAAATAGTTAATTACAAAACCGGATAAGCAAACATAAGCCGTTAATGGACGCCAGGAACTCTGAAACCAGTTTCCTTTAGCGTCAGCCTCATTGACTTTAATTTGAGCCATAGCTATAGCATGAGCCTGTTTTTCAGCCATGGTCGCAATTTCATGGGTCAACTTTCTTTTTAAATCCTGATCCGGTATTACTTTATCTAAAAGTTGACTTACAGGTTGTATTAAACCTTTTAGTAAACTCATTCACATCCTCCACGATCTGTTTTAGTTTCCTTGTTCATCCATAACCCAAAACAACCTGTGAGCATACCAGCGCATACGGAAACTAAACCACTTTGTTGAATAGTGGGATTCTCAAGTGTCATATACCAATGAACACTTTGATAGGTTAGGATTGTCACAACTCCCATCATCAGACGGGGGAAAATTTTATAGTTATCAATAATTGTTGCTGGCATGACACCTATCTTACCAAAAAGAAAACCTTGAGTAAAACTATAAACTACTATCTTATAGTTAAATCGATCCTAGAACAAGAGATATATTATGAATAAAGCATTGCAAACGGGGGATATAGGGGAATATATATGTGCCATATGTTTACTGGAAATGGGTGTAGATTGTAAAATAATTAATGTAGATGCTACGGATATACTAGCTACAATTAATAATACTTTTTTAAGAATCCAAGTTAAGGGAAGTTATCATCATTTCAGAAAGGATGTTAAAAATGGCACTCCTTTTTATCATTTTTCCACGGCCCTTGGATTAAAAAAAGAACCTATTACTTCTAAGCATTGCGATATTATAGCTTTAGTCGCTTTAGATATAAAACGAATAATCTTTACCCTTCCTATTTTAAAAACAAGTACAAGACGTAGAAGGAAAGACTACAAGTCCTCAACTATAGAAAAAGACACTTGGAAAGAATGTTTAAAATCATTTAATAAATAACCACTTTGGAGGAAAGAATGTTGTCCAATACATTGCTGCAAGAACAATAGAAACAAAAATTAAATCTCGTATATCCCAATCATTCATCTTGTTTTTTCTTTAACCAAATAACAAACGCAATAAACCCAATTACTGTAAGTAATAACAAAAATATAAAAACCCCTTCAATTATTTTCTGTTTTAGGGCTTGTCTTTTATATATTAATTCAGTTCTTTGTTTTCTAATATCTGCTTCCATTTTTAAAAGATCATTCCAAGCTTGAGTGCCAAACTTAAATTTTATAAAATTTTGTAACTCGTATCTTTGTTCCTCAAGTTTTTTTTGTGCAATAACAGAATTTACGGCTGCCTGTTCTACAGTATCTCCACTTAAAAACTTCTTATAAAAAGGGGGAGTCTTGGTTGATCTTACGGCTTGATCTATATCAGAACTGGCTTTCATCCATCTAGACAGATCATTTCCCATACTTTCTATATCCCGACCAATAGAAAACGCTTTCTTCAAATTGGAAAAAGCGGCAGAAGACAAGGCAACTGCCGCCGAAATACTTGCCGGGTCTAACATATTTTAATTTTTAAAAAAGGCGATATAGATACAAAGACCTAAAATAACCAATTTACCATAATCTAAATCAAATATGGTACCTTCGCCAAAGTTTTTTTCAAACCATTCTCTCTTAAACATTTTATACTCCTTTCCTCATCATGCCCTGTCTTTGGACATCGATTCTTTCACGATTGACTTCATTGCGTTCATCCGCAATTTCTTCTTGACTTTCAATTCTAGCAGCATCTGTTGTCGCTCTTTGCTCCATCTTTGCTCTTTCCAGATTTATATAATCCTCATCTTCTTTTGTCTTACGTCCTAGATCTTGCTGCTTTAGATCTAGTTCACGCATACGGATTTGGACTAATGGATCTGACATAGGATCATTTCCTGCAGGCATTAATTGTGGTAAGACTTCCTGTAATAATTTTTCTTGTTGTACCGTAATTAATCTTTCAATTTGAGCCGGGTCTTGCATGTTTTGTTTGACCTCTTGAATCTGTGCTTGCACTGCTTGAGAATCAACAGTTCCATTTTGAGCAGCCAAAGTAGCTTGATTAAGAATACCCTGGATTTGTTCCATAACCATTTTTCTGGCTTTCTGCGAAATATGTTCCATGATGTGAGCATAAAATACTCCCATGACATGTGGAGAAGTCATTACTAATGGTGTCTTCATGAACATTATGTGCATACGCATATGAACATCATGATCCTGTTCTGGGAAAGTATTAAGAACTTCCCCCATTAAAGCTCTAGCATTCTCGATGGCCGGGTCAAGAGGTTCCGGTTGTGGGGGTGGAGGTAATATCTCATCGATATTCTGAACCTCAAGAGCCTGATACATTCTACGATACGCAAAATGCAAGTTGTGTACCTCAGGATTAGATTGCGCTAATTGTAGCTGCGTCTGAGCCAACGTAACTCTTTGCGCCATCGAGAATATATTTGGATCACTAACAGGAATAACATCTACTCGGTCATCAAAGTCTTCTGCTTTCACAACCCTAGAAGCTCCTGCTACATCATATGGATACTCAGGTGGTAAATGCTCACTAAATATTCTAGCAAGGATTCTAAACTCACTTTTTTGAGAATAATGTAATCTCTTATGAATAGCCGACATAACCTTCATACCACGCTCTAAGAGAGCCACAGTCGTTCCCACAGGGGCTTGAGAGTTCATATCAGAGGTATTGGTGTCAGCAAGCGAAACAAAGCGTCTACCGCCCTCTACAAGCGCACCTAGAAGCTGTGACAGGGTACCCGAAGGTTCCTTGTATGGTAAAGGTATAATTGAATCCCGAATGTTCCCACCCGGTGCATCTATGTCCCGCCACTCACCCGGTTGTAAAGGCTCATCATCATTTCGCACCCTTACACCTCTGGCCTTGAATCCTGCAGGCAGATTAGCTAAAGTACCTGCGTCAATCAACTGACGCAGGATACTAGTCGCTGCTCGTCCAAGACCACCAATCATGTGAATTAAGCCAAAGCCATAAAATCCTAAACCGGGCATAAATCGATAATGCACAAAGTACTGCATCTTTTTAGCAAGACCACCACCTTCTGCAAAATTACGCCTAACAGATAATACTTCTCCAGACCCTTCGTCTATTGTCACGATATACGGTAAAGCAATCCCCGTAGGTTCTCCAGAAGGAGACATATCTTCAAAGCCTTCCAGATCCAGATCAACGTGCATTTCTAAAATGGTATACACTTCATCCGTATAAGTCTTAGATGTACCCTGTATATCATCTATCTTTTGTTTAACGTGATTTTCAGTGTCTTCATTTTTTGATAACTCTACATCACGATACATCCCTGCCACTTGCATCTTACGAACTTCATTAGCATCCATTCTTAAAACGTGCGTTACACGAGATGCAGTGTTTAAATCGGAAGAGGAATAAGGAACAACTAAATCTTGCGCAGGTATAAATTTGGATACGGCCCTTTGTTTTGCCTGATCATAATAAATCTTTTTAAACGTAGAACCAGAAAGAGGGAGATAAAAAAGTAATTGATCCATGTCTGGATCAAACTCTTCCATAACCTCTGTGATTTGGTAGTTCATAAAATCTTTGACACGAGCCGCTTGATCCTCCCTTGCTACATCTTGTAGCCCTAACACTTGAACCTGTACTGGACCACCAGAAGGTAATAACTCTTTGTAAGCTTGTGCTTGAAACTGAGTAACACTTTCTGTAATTAAAGGATGCGTTACACCTGACGCTCCTTCAAAAGGCTGTGATCTTTCTTCATGCTTAATACCAAGCTGATCTAAACCTTTCGTATACGTTTCTTCCCACTCGGATCTGGACTCCATATCTTCTTCATACGAACTTCTAAGTTCTGAAGATAACTCCCCTCGATAAGACTCATCAAGTTGTTCTGCCAGATTAGCATCATGAGGAATCTGAGGTTCTTGCTGTTGCCCCATGGCTTGAGCTAGTGCTTGAACAGTAGCCCCCCCTTGAGGATTCTGAACTACCTCTGCCCCTCCTTCAAATGTTTGTGGTTGAGGAACAGATACATCTACCGAAGCAGGCCCTCCCATCATGTCTTCAGGTTTTATTCCAGGTTCTATAGCCATTAGTAATACTCCCGCTTGCGGCGATAAATGTTCTCTTCCTCGTTCTCTCCATTAAGTGAAATAAATCCACCTTGCCTAAAACGCATCAAAGCTAACGTCATACTATCACAAAAGTCATCATAATCTCCATTAGGAAATGAAACAACCTCTTCAATTACTTCATCAGCAAATTTTTTGTCACTTGGTGCCCATACTACACCAGCTTCAAACAAAGGTGCAACCATGTGCATTCTTGTTATTTTGTCCTTACCTTTGCCAGGAGAAAACCCTAGAGCAGGTATTCCACGCAATCTAAGCTCATCAATAAGGGGTGTACCCGTCGCTTTTGCCTCAATTAATACCATGTCAGGTTCCCAATATTCGTGTTCTTTGTAGGCTTTTTCCTTTAATTCTGGGAAATTCCACCTCCCACGCTGTGCATCAAGTAAAACTATGTGATCTGGTCCCCCATCTTCGGGATTAAAGATTCCCCAAGTCGTAATAGCAGAATAATCAGCCGATTCCTTCTTGGAAAATGCTGTATCATACGCCTGAAGAATATATTTACAAGGTGGAATCTCCTCTTTTTCCCACATTTGCCACCATTCTCGCTTAACTATAGCAGATTCTGCGTTTGTTGGCTGTTGTTGCCACTGTGCCGACCATTTTTGTACGGGCAAAGACGCTTTTACCGACAATAAAGCCTGTTTATCCCAGAATTCCGGCCATAACGGGTTGTCTGAAGGTAAAATAGCAGGGAATTCTACCACTTCCCACTGATCAGACATGATATCCGACCCTTGAGCCGCTATTAAACGACCTGTCAAGTCCTTCTTTCCCCACCGAGTCATAACAATAATGATAGAACCACCCGGTTGTAGACGTTGACGAGGACCGGAAGTGTACCATTCATACGCATGGTCGAAAGCTGTCTCGCTTAAAGCGTCTTGTTCACTATGTGGGTCATCAATTACAAACAAATCAGCACCACGACCAGTAACCGCAGCACCTACACCCGCAGCAAAGTACTCTCCACCTAAGTCAGTTTGCCACTTACCTGCACTTTTACTGTCTTCTTTCAAGTTAGTTGTAGGAAAAATGTCTTTATATTGTGGATCAGCTATAAGATCCCTCACCTTCCTACCAAATCGAACAGCAAGTTCCGTGTTGTGAGTAGCTTGAATAATTTTTAACTTTGGATTACGTCCTAAAAACCAAGCAGGCATCAAGTAACTTGCAAACTCCGACTTGGAATGTCGAGGAGGCATGTTAATAATGAGTCTTTTTAGATCGCCCCTCGCTACTCGCTCCAGTTTTTCTGCAATAATCCTATGATGTTTGCCCTCAATGAAATTCTCATATACATGATGAGCAAAAGGCATAAAGTAATTTTGAGCTTTTTCCCTTAAATCCAGACGCTTCTTAGCTTCCGTAAGTGCTAATATTTCCTTTAAAGCTTCTTCTGGTAAGGTTTGTAAGTTCATGCTGATTCATAAGTCTTTGTTCTTTTAGCAAATCCTGGTCTTGTAACGTATGGTCTTGTTCCTATCGTTGGTCTGCCTTTTCTAGCCTTAGACTTCTTTGCAATCTTTTCACAAACCCAAATGCCGTCTTGTTTTACGGCTTGATAACCATCTGGACAGGTAAAAGGAGCTTCCTCATCATCATCACCAACAGTAACAACATTCATTTGAGGATCATCTGTTTCACCTCCTCCAGGTTCTTCTATTTCAATAACCTCTGGCTCATCCTCTTCTCTTTCTACCTGAGACACTGTTTCCTTAGAAGGATCAGCTGTTTCTGTATCAACACTTGTATCAGTCTCCGTAGTTATTGGAATTGATATCGTAGTATCATCATCTGTGTCTGTTTCTGTAGTAACTACTTCTGTAG
>CEUX01027344.1_pt1 | contig 11260 bp, 5 predicted proteins | sample 531361 | NCBI WGS metagenome assembly CEUX01 (sample SAMEA2622736, study PRJEB7988) | marine metagenome | isolation source: saline water (ENVO:00002010), including
ATGCAGAGAGGAAGGATATTAATCCATTAACTGTTGAGTATGAAGGTGAGACCTGGGAAGATTATCCTGATCCTAAAGCAGATAATCCTAATTATAGTGGTCAGAACACATGGACCCGTTGATTTTTTTAGTTAAATATGTTATAATATGAGAAAAAGATAGTATCTTATGGAAGATGAATATCTGATGAGGTGTGTGGTAGATCCAGTAAAGAAATCTTTTTATTTGTATTCAAATGAAGGTGATACTAAAGAGGTGGTGTGTAGTAATACTGAGGAGTTTATGAATGTTCTTGAATTAGTACGTGCTACATGTCCTGAAGAGAGGTTAGTTTATGCTGATCCTCTGGCAGGGAAAAATGAAGTTTAATTCCAAAAAAGGGCGAAAAAAACCGCGCCAATTTTTCCTCACGTAAGGTTTGGCAAGAAAAAAGAGATGCCTTTTCTTGGATGATAAATAATCCATAACAAGAACTATAGATAGCAAGGCAAGATGGGTCTCTCTAGATTAGACAATTTTCTGAAGTCAGTTCGGGGAAATATTCTCTACGTCAATCCTAATGACCTAGATGCGACTGATAGTATTGAAAATCAGGGGAATTCATTAACTCGTCCCTTTAAGACTATTCAACGTGCATTGATTGAGTCTTCAAGATTTTCATATCAGAAAGGATTGAATAATGATAGATTTGGTAAAACCACAATCTTGTTATATCCTGGTGAACATACGGTAGATAATAGACCTGGTTATATTCCTTATGGTGCAAATCAATATTATTTAAGGAGTGGTGCAACTTCTAATGATCTTCCTCCATATGATTTAAATTCTAATTTTGACTTAGATTCTCCAAATAACGAACTTTATAAGTTAAACAGTGTTTTTGGTGGTGTTATAGTTCCTCGTGGTACTTCTATTGTTGGTTTAGATTTAAGAAAGACTAAAATAAGACCAAAATATGTTCCCAGTCCAACTAACGCTAATATTGAAAGATCTGCCATATTCAGAGTAACTGGTGGATGCTATTTTTGGCAATTCTCTATTTTTGACGCAGATCCTAACGGAAAGTGCTATCTTGATTATACTGCTAATGAGTTTGTTCCTAATTTCTCCCACCACAAACTAACTTCTTTTGAATATGCTGATGGGGTTAATAATGTTAGTATTAATGATGATTTCTTAACTTATGATGCAGATCGTACTGATTTGCAGATGTATTATGAGAAAGTTGGTTTAGTTTATGGACAATCTTCTGGTCGTGCAATTTCTCCAGATTATCCCTCTGCAGGAATTGATATTCAACCTAAGATTGATGAATATCGTATTGTTGGATCAACTGGTAAATCGGTTGGAATTTCAAGTATTAAGTCAGGTGATGGTGTAACTGCTACTACTACTATTACTGTTACTACTACTTCTGCTGTAGATGGGTTGCAGGTAGATACTCCATTCCGGGTAGAAGGAATCAGTGCAGAAGGATATGATGGACAATTTGTAGTTGCTACAAAACCAAGTGATACTGAAGCTACATATACTGTTCAAAATGCACCAGAAACAGCACTTCCAGTAGTTTCGGGAGCAACTTTAGCATTAAGTTCTGATACTGTAACTTCATCTTCCCCATATATCTTTAACGTATCTCTTAGATCCGTATATGGTATGTGTGGTATGTTTGCCGATGGTGACAAGGCAACTGGATTCCGTTCAATGGTTGTTGCTCAGTTCACTGGTATTGGACTTCAGAAGGACAATAATGCATTTGTTCTTTATAATAATGATACTCCTAAAACAGGAGCATATGATGATTCCACTGTTATATCTAATTTACATACCAATTCAAAAGCAGTTTATAAACCCTCATATAAAAACTATCATATAAAATGTTCCAATGATGCAACACTGCAGATTGTTTCTGTGTTTGCTATTGGTTATGCAGAACATTTTGTAGCAGATAGTGGTGGTGATTCTTCAATTACTAACTCTAACTCTAACTTTGGTGCCAAAGCACTCATTGCAGAAGGATTTAAGAGGACTTCATTTAGTCAGGATGATACGGGGTATATCACTCATGTTATTCCACCTAAGACTATTCCTCTTACAGAAAGTTCAGTAGAATTTGAAGCAATTGATGTATTAAAAACTCTTCCTTCAGGATATTCTGCGATTGGTGTAGGTTCTACTGCTAATCTTTATTTGTATGGAAAAACCAATGAAGAGGCTAAACCTGAAAATGTTATAGAAGGTTATAGATTTGGTGCAAGAAAGAATGACGGTTTAAAAATACTGGTTTCTTCTGCTGGAACTGTGACTGAATACAGTTCTCGTATCGTAATGCCTGGTTCTCAGGATAGTTCGGAAAAAATATATACTGTTAATCAAAGTGTAACAGGTATTAATAGTATTGGAAATAGTAGTGATGGTGGTAATTCAAATACTATCACTTTTACTGCTGCTCATACTTTTATTAATGGTGAGTCAATAAGGGTTATAAGTGATAATGCACATCTCCCTGATGGTTTAAATCCAAATACGGTTTACTATGCTATCACTGATAGTAATGCATCTGCAACAGGAGTTACTACTAATATTAATATTCAGGTTGCTAAGACTTTAAATGATGCATTAGATGGTGAAGCAATTTCTATTAACAATAAAGGTGGTCTTTTAAAAGTTGTAAGTAGAGTATCAGATAAGAATTCTGGTGATATTGGACATCCAATTCAATGGGACGATGATCAAAGTCAGTGGTATGTTAAAGTTGCTGCTGCTTCTACTGAAAATGCAATATTTGATATTATTACCGGAATAGGATCTACTGGACTAGGTGATGCAACTTCTAGATCTTATATTAAGAGAAAAACTGATAATAGAAACTCTGCTGATACTCTCTATCGTGCAAGATACGTTCTTCCTAAGGATGGTGGAACTGCCAGACCTCCAAGTGATGGATTTATTGTTCAAGAATCTAATTCTTCTATTGGATCTACCACAGGTGAGATTGAAACTTATTTCGGTAGTGGGTCTTTATCTAATAATACTCAGCAAAGGAATTTTAGTTTCATTGCTGATGCAACTTGGGATGGTACAGAAGTTAGTGTAGCAACAGAACTTCCTCATCATCTTTCTGTTGGATCAGAGGTTGAGATAGTTAATGTTACTAGTACTGAAAATACTACTGCAGCAAGTAAGTCTGGATATAATAGAACATATACTATTACTGGTATTAGTAGTTCTAAGCAGTTTACTGTTGGATTAACTACTGATCCTGGAACATTTACTAATGATACTGCTTCGAGAACTACTGCTCTTCCATACTTTAAGAGGAAGAGATATGACAATACTTATTATGTTTATAGGAGTGAAGAATCTCAGAAGTGGGTCTCTGGAGAGCAAGATGGTGTTTACTATCTAACTCTTCTTAATGCATCTAATACTCCTACGGTTTCTCCTTTTGTAGGTGAAGAGTTCTCTCAACCTGTCAAAGAACTTTATCCACAAACAGATAGAGACACCCCTAATGAAGATCCTGCAGGAACGAAGTGTTTTGTAGAATCTAATCTTATTGGTGATGTTGTTGTTGATAATGTAAAGAATAGTGTTACTAGGGAAACTTTAGAGAAGTATGACCGAGATCAAACAATTGGTGTTGGTATTACTAACATTACAGGAACTACTGGGTTAGCACATACTATCACTACTAATATTGATCATGGACTTAATCGTTTGACTAAATTGAGCATTACTGATGGTGGTGCTGGTTATGGTGGAGGTAGTGCCGGAGATCTTTATAATGCTAAGTTAGTTTCTATTGGTTCTTCTGTTACTGGATCTAATGCTACTGCTAAATTAACCGTTGATAGTAGTGGAACTATTACTGCTGTTAAGATTATGGATAGTGGTAGTGCTTATGGTATTGGTAATACACTTTCAATTGATGTTGGTATTGGAACTACTACAGGTTATTCATCAGCAGTTCTTACTGTTGATAAGATTTATAATAACGTTGGTGATACAATTAGGATTTTAGGTGTAGGATCCGAATCTTATGCTGGATATAATACTCTTTATAGAATTACTGATGTTCCTATCGGTGCAGGAAATAGCGTTACAGTATCTACTGCAACTACTATTACTGGATTTACCACAACAGGTATTGGTAATACTAATGCTGCCAATTCTTACTTGTATCTAACTGGTGAAGCAATAAGAATTGATACTCTTACTTATAATAAGAATGCAGGACTTGCAACTGTTACTTCAGTTAATCCTCATGGATTAAGAGTAGATCACAGGGTTAACTTCACTGGATTTACTACTGCTTCTACTATCTACAATGGTAATTGGGTTGTAACTGAGAATACTGATCTTAATACATTTGTAGTAAATGTTGGAGTAGGTACAACCGTAGCAACTGCGACGGGTACTCCTTATGCTTATCGTGAAGGATTTGCTGCTAATGATGGTGTAATCACTGAAAATGCAGAGAATCTAAATGGTAGGATGGTTCCAACTTATGCTGGAGTTACTACTACACTTTCTGCAACAGTAGCTAATGAAACAACTCAGAGTATTTCAATTACTAATCTGGCTAATTTAGATATTAATATTGGTGACTTCCTTTCTATTGATGATGAGATTTTAAGAGTTAAGACTACTGTTGCTGATAGTGATGCATCAGTAACTGCTTTCCGTGGTGTACTTGGAAGTAAAGCGGGTATTCATACTACTGGATCAGTACTTAGAAGGGTTTCTATGAAACCTGTTGAACTTAGAAGGCATTCTATTATTCGTGCTTCTGGTCATACTTTTGAGTATGTTGGATTTGGTCCAGGTAACTACTCCACTGCATTCCCAGATAAGCAAGATCGCTCACTTTCTACTGAAGAGGAAATTCTTTCTCAATCAATAAAGAGAGATGCTGGTGCAGTATTCTATACTGGGATGAATGCGGAAGGTGTTTCTTATAATGGTAATAAGAGATTAAGTTCTGCAACTGGTAAAGAAGAAATCTTTAACACACCTGTTACTACTGTAACTGGTGAAGATATTGGTGATTTAGCAGGATTAAATGTTACGGATGCTACTGAAGTTAATGTCAGTCGTTCCATAAAGGTTGAAGGTGGATCTGATAGTAAAGTTGCTTCTGAATTTAATGGTCCTATTATTGTTAATAATAAACTAACTTCTAATTCTTCCAAGGGTATTGAAGCACAGTCATATTATATTCAAGGCGATCAGACAGTTTCGAGAAAGCATACTCTTGCAGGATCTAAACCTTCTCTGGCAGGTAATCCTGGAGATATTCATTATTTCTCTGACCCTGCTGATGGAGGGACTGTTGGTTGGATTTATACTTCTAATAATGAATGGCGTAAGTTTGGAAATGTAAGTCTGGATAGTGATTCTAGAGTTGCTGTATTTGATCAAGTAGGTATTGCTACCACTACTCCTGGTATTAATAAACTTCAAGTTGGTTCGGGATCTTCATTAGTTGCTGTTGATTCTGATGGAGTTGGTATTGGTACAACTGCAAATGGATTCGCATTACGTGTAATTGGAGAATCTAAGTTTAGTGGATCTATTGTAGCAACGGCATTTACTGGTGATGGATCTGGATTGACTGATATTAATGCTCCTTCTTCTGGTTGGACCAATGTAGTATCTGGTGGATCATCCATTACTTATAATACTAATATTGGATATGGTGGATCAGTGGGTGTTGGAACTTCTTCACCTGTATATCTTCTAACAGTTGGTGCTGCTGGTACAGAAACAACTAGTTTATATGTAAATGGTCCTTCTGAATTTGTTGGATTAGTTACTTCTAAAGATGTTACTGTAGGTGGTGCATTAACGGCTGTTGGTTCTTATGAAATCAAGAATGTTTCCTCTGGTGCTATTGAAGCTTCATCTATAGGTATTGGGACCACAAGTGTCTTGCAGTCTTTCCAAGTTGGATCTGCTAACAGTGAAGGAACTGTCACTACTGATGGTAAGATGATGGTCATTAGTGGTATAGGTTCAGTTGGTATAGGAACCACTGTTCCAACAGCACATTTAGATGTTGTTGGTCATACTAGACTTCAAAGTTATTCCGAGAATGTTGGTATTCTTACTATTTCTTCTAATGTGGTGACTATTGATCTATTCTCAGCTCAAACCTTTACATTAGAGGTAACTGATACTGTTAATAGCTTTAAGATTATTAATGTTCCAAGTGGATCATCTTCCTTTACGATGAAGATTGTACAGGATACTACAGGTGGTAGAGGTGTTGGTATTGATACCTTCAGGGATAAAGATGATAATGGTATTGATGTTTATTGGCCTGCTGGAGTAATTCCTATAGTTACATCTTCAGCATCTAAATCTGATATATATTCCTTCAAGACATTTGATGGAGGAAGCAATCTCTATGGTATCGTAGGCGGTCAAAACTTCTCCTAATGAAAATATTCGACGATAAACAAACAGAACTGGATCTTAATGGTCCGGTTTTGTCATTGACTACAGATCCTACTGGATCTCAGGTTAATAATGGAGGAACTGCTATTTTAATAGGTATTGGTACAGCAACTTTTCCTACTACGGCAAATAATACGGGGATTGTTACTTATCGGTGGTATGAGCAAGGAGTTGGTGCAGTATCGAATAATGATGGTGATGATGGATCTACCATTATTACAGGAAGTGCGACTACAACTCTCACATTAGAAAATTTAGTTACTCCCACTGATAATCAAAGAAAGTTTTATTTGGAAGTAGATTATATTCCTTCTTATTATGAAACTGGTAATGCAAATAATGAACCTTTTAATTCTGGAATAGCAACGATTACTGTTAATCCTACGATTGATATTATTGCACAACCTACAAATGTTCAAGCACTTTTAAATACTAATGCAACTATTGGATTTACAGTAGATTTAAGTGATAGTTATTTTACTGATGATTTAACTTTTCAGTGGTTTTTGGATGGAGAGGAAATTAGCGACGGAACAGTAACTAGTACAACTACTACTAATTCAACTACTGCAGCAGCGATAGAGAATACATATACAAGTCCTGCTTCAATTTCAGTTCCTTCTAGTGCAACTAATATTGAGTTGGTACTTGCAGGAGCTCAAGGTGGTAGTGGGGGATATGATGCAGGTGGACCTGGTGGAGCTGGAGCACAAGGAAGAGCAGGTAGATTTTCAATGCCCGATGGTGCCAAAAGTTTAACTTTTGAGATTGGGAATAGGGGAAATGGTGGAACTAGTGGAGGACATTCTGCTGGAGGATCTGCTGGAACTAACCCCAATAGTAATGCATCGGGTGGCGATGGTGGCGGAGCAGGTCAAGAGGGTTGGTCCGGTGGCGGAGGTGGTGGTGGAGCTGCTAGCTTTTTGGCGTTAGATGGTAGTCGAATTCTTGTCGCTGGTGGTGGCGGCGGCGGAGGCGGCGGTTCATGGAATAGATCAGGAGATAGTGGATTTGGTAGAAATCCTGGTGTTGGTGCTGAATTTGAACAATCGCCTTCGAGTTTAAGTAGTGGTAGTGCAGGAACTACAAAAAATGGTGATGGCGGCGGCGGAGGCGGCGGTGGTGGTGGAACACCAGGCGGTTCTGGTGGTGGAGATGGTCAAGATAATTCTCATGGAGGGGAAGCCGGGAGTGGTGGTGGTAGTTATATGGACTCTTCATATGTTACTCAACTAAATGATGGTAGTGGGTGGTTGAATGAGGGTGATGGTTATGGATATTTAAAATATACCGCAACTACTTCAGCTGAAGTAACTACAACGAGAAATAATGTAGTTTCAGGAACTACATCTAATACTTTAACTATTAGGAGTGATGTAGTTGGGGTTCAAACTTGTCAATGTACTATTTCATCGGACACTGCATTTCCTACTACTCAAAAGACTGTTGTTGTTAACTTTGTTACTGTTTCTTCTATAGATCAGAATAATATTAATATAGAAGTAATTGGAACTACTGATACTGCTAGTAATTCATCAATTAATTTGAATAATGGGGAATATACTTTTGAGGTAGAAGGAACTGATACTGATAATAATGGAATAAATCAGTTTTATGTTCTTTATTCACCAGATAAAGATATTGATGTAGAAATGGATCTTTATGGTGGAAAGGGGGATGATAATGGATCTAAATCTGGTGGTGAAGGAGGATATTCCCGCATAAGATTTACTATGGATAAAAATGTAGAGTATGTTATTGCTGGTTTAATAAATTCTGTTAATACTCCTTTTGTTTATAAAAAGGCAGCTTTGCTGGCTTGTGTGGGACAAGGGGGAGCTGCTAGTGCTACCGGGAATGGAGGAGCTGGTGGAGGAGTGGATATAGGAGGACAGGATGGAAGTAGTTGGGAGGCTGTCGGGGGAGTTACTGCTAATCAATTACCTGCCCAAACTATAGGTGGTAATGGTAGTTTTGGATCTACTTATACTGCACCTGTTTTATATCCAGGAGATCTTCAAGAAAGTAGTAATTCTGGTGGGTATACTATAGCGTGTACTAAAGGAGTTTATTATGCTGAACAAGGACAAACTCCTTGTGAAGATATTGCTGAGAGTGTAAAATTTCTCTTATCTGATGGAACTGAAGTAAGTAATACTGCTGATATTAATAGAGGATTTAAAGCAGGATATAATATAATGCAGACTGCTGGTGCAGGTAGTAATGATGGTGGTAGTGGTGGTAATGGTGCAACAGGCGGTAAGGGATCCTTTTTAGGAGGCGGCGGTGGTGGTGGAAGTGGATGGGAAGATGGAAGTGTTACAGTTGTTTCAAAACAGCAAGGTGGAAGCACTGGGGATGCAAAAGTAGTGCTTAGACTCCAAACTTGATAAATAGATAAAGATTAATTAAACTTGCGGGGGAGAGTGAACCCGAATGGCTGTAAATAAGAATTTTGTAGTCAAAAATGGGCTAGAGGTCAATTCTGACCTTATTTTAGCGGATTCTACCAACAAAAAGGTTGGTATAGGATCCACTATTCCTCAATATACTCTGGATGTTATAGGGGGTATAGGTGCCACGGACATCTATGCTTCTGGTATAGCAACTGTAATTGACCAATTTCATGTTGGTACTGGAGGAACAGTTGTAACTACTGCTAACGCCATGGTTGGTGTTGGCACAACAAATCCTGCCTATCTCTTAGATGTTCGTAGTGGTAGTGGAGCTACTACTGGAACTACAGTACTTTATGTTCAAGGTGATGCTACTGTCACTGGTAACTTAGATGTTGCCGGTGATATTCAGTATGATCAGGTAACTGGTAGAGAACTCTATATTTCTGGACTTTCCACCTTTGTTGGAATGTCTACATTTAAGAGCGATATTTTTGTTGCTGGTGTATCTACTTTTGTTGGAGTTTCTACTTTCCATAATGATGTTCATATTGGTGGTAATTTAAATGTTACTGGTGATATTGTATATGATGAGGTAACAGGTAGAAACATTTATATTAGTGGTCTTTCTACTTTTGTAGGAGTTTCTACGCATTCTAGTACACTCTTTACTAAAGATTTGTACGTCACAGGAGTTTCTACTTTTGCAGGAGCTCTTGCAGGGGAGGATGCTCTTTATATTAGTTCTAATGTTGGTGTTGGAACTACCAATGCAGCAATAGCAGCAGATTCTAATAATACTACCATTGTAAATGCTGGTATTGTTACTGCAAACTACATTTATGGTGATGGATCTGGATTAACTAATATAACTGCTACGAGTGGTGGTGCTATTGGTATTCAATCTGGCACTACTTATATTGGATCAGGAATAACAGCATTGGGTATTAGTGGATCTAACAGTTCATTAACCATATCTACTCCTTCAAGTGGATTTAGTACAATAACGCTGCCTTCTCCAGGTGTTTCACTTGGACTTGCAATCGCTCTTGGCGGTTAATAAATAAAACATAACAAATAGAGGAAAATGGCTGAAGCTTTTTCAAATAATTTAACAAGAGCAGCTGGAATTGTAACGACCAGTTCCTCTGGGTCTATTGGTATTACTAGTACTATAATTACTGGTATCTCAACAGTTGGGGTGGCGGTTAGCGATTTAGTAGATAATACAAACTTTATTGCTGGTACTAAAGTGACTGGATATGGAGATGCAGCATCTCAAGTAGTGGTTGATCGTGCTTCTACTAATACTGCGGCGATATCTGGTAGTGCATCTGTTAGTTTCTTAGGAATGACTACAGCATATACTTCTGCATCAGGAACAAAAAGTATTTTGATAGGTGGAACTTTTGCAAATAATACTGCTAGTTCCATTAATTTAACAGTTGAAGTTTTGGATAGTAGTGTAGGAACTACTGTAGCTATTGCAAGTAAAATTCCTGTTCCTACTGGAAGTTCTTTCGTTATTAGTGATGCGGGAAAAACCGTATTAGAAAGTTTAGATGAAGTACGAGTATTTGCTGATTCATCGAATGCTGTTGATGTTAATCTTAGCATCCTAACGGGGGTTAGCTAACTATGCCAACAGTTCAGGGTTATATTGGAAGATCTCCTGGAGATTCATCGGTAATCATTTCCAGTCAAACGTTTGAGCCTAGTGGTATTCAGACTGATTTTACTTTTACTTCTGGGTATGATCCAGGATACATTGATGTATATTTGAATGGATCACGTTTAATATATGCGAATGACTATACAGCCACTGATGGATCGACTGTTGGATTAACAACTTATGCTAATAATGGAGATGTTTTAGAATTAGTTGCTTATAAAGCATTTAACGTTGGTGCGGTAACTGATGCTACAGGCAACTTTACTGTTGGTCAAAATTTAACAGTTAATGATAACACTACTATTAGTGGAAATTTAACAGTTGAGGGATCTACTACTCTTGCAGCAGGATCATCAGTTGCTTATGCCACTACTTCTTTTGGATTAGAAGGTTCTCCTGATATTGGAGTTTCGTCGGTAACGGCTACAAATATAAGTGCAACAGGACAAGCAGTTATTTCTGGTATTACAACTGTTAGTGATACTACTGAATCAACAGCAACCAATGATGGTGCATTAGTTATATTGGGTGGTGTTGGAATAGCAAAGAGTCTTAATGTTGGTGGTAACATAACTGTTGGTGGAACTTTAACCTATGAAGATGTAACTAACCAAGATGTTCTTGGAATTGGTACTTATAGGGAAGGATTGAATGTAGGAAGTACGCAAGGATCAGGAACTGGGGTTGCTATTACCTTTACTAATCAAGGTAATGCATACTTTGGGAAGAC
>CEUX01104032.1_pt1 | contig 11252 bp, 15 predicted proteins | sample 531361 | NCBI WGS metagenome assembly CEUX01 (sample SAMEA2622736, study PRJEB7988) | marine metagenome | isolation source: saline water (ENVO:00002010), including
TTCCAGTGAAAGGTTCTTCACTAAACTTTTTATAGTAGAGTCCACCTCGTTCTATTAAATCCTGATACCGAACCTCCTCACTCCAAACCAAAGGAGAAGAGAAAAGAAATAAGGTTGTCAGTAATAGTGTTAGATATTTCATATATGAACTATATCAAATAATAAAAAGATTCCAAATCGTTCCGAAAGTTAATATATTTCAGAGGGTTAATCGCCCATAAATTGAAGATAAGTATAAGCATCTGTAGGGTCTTCCTTTAACTTAAACTTCTCAAATATTCTTCTTCTGTTGACGTGTATATTTTCCAAGAGGCTGTCAGCAATAGTTCTATTTTCGTCAGTTAATAATGATTCACTTGATAGAAACTCATATCGTTCAAGAGTCACTTTACTTGGGTCAATAACTACCTCTTGTTCTCCCTCATACTTAAATCGTTTTACCCCACCTTCCACCCACACACCTAAATTACAGGGAAACATAATATCTTTTTTATTTACTCTATATGTTCCTATAACTCCTCGCACAAGGTCATCGTGTAAATTATAAACGAGATTATCTGTGTGACTGGTTCTTACCATACCCTGACGAACATATACTTCTGCCTCCATAGTTCTAATCAGTTCATCCCATTCAACTACGGTCAACACTTCTCGTATAACATCTTTAACCGAATCTACATTAAGAGTATTTGACATTAACTGTAAATATTTTTTACACCAATCATCATTATTTTTTCTTTTCGTTTCATAAATTTCAGTTAATTTTTCTTTCAAGTTCCAACCAGAGGGTGTCGTGACCTCGTAATGAAAACGGAAAAACTCATTTAGTGGAAGATAGTGGGTTGCAAAGAGTTGTGCAACATTCTTATCAAGTGTGTAACTTAAACCTTTGTGGATACCATCATTTTGCATATTGTATTCGTCTGAGCCTAACTTCCCCTTCCTAATTTGGTCACTGTCTTTATTGATTAAGAAACCTCTATAAACAGTAATCTCATCGTTATGTTTGACTCCTTGTAGTTTGTCATAAAACTTTACGAGTTCTGGTGAGTTTTTAAATTTGTCATTTGATAATGCCCACATATATCTTTTACGAGTATGAATATTCATACGACCATATCTGTTACACGCATTTATGATGTCGTCTTTAAAGTGACCTGTCTGATTACAAGCTGAATACAAAGTACCCATAAACCTCCAAAACTTTTCATCGTCTTTTATTTGTTCTTCCAAACCTAAAAAATCTACCAGAAAATCTCTATTCATTCTGTTTTCTTCTGAAGCAAGTTTAATGCTTCCCCAATTTTTCTCTTTCATTTTTTGAAACTTCATCCATCCACGAGTGAGATATGCCTCAAATGCTTTTGGTGCAGATATGGAATCACGAGTTAAGACATCTTCTAAGGCCATATCTTCCTCGTGTTTCTCATAGGTTGTATATGTTTGCGTCACACCAAGATTTGATATTTGCATAATCTCTTCCCTTCTTTTCTTTTCTTTTCTTTTCTTTTCTTTTCTCAAGATTACCGTTCAAGGGTGTTAAAGTAAATGTATTAATGCGATTCAAAACCTCAAAAAGTGAAAAAATTGGATGTTGATTTATAACACTTTTTTTTCTGAAAATCTCTTATTGACCGATAGACTTTAAAACCTTATCTTTCCATACAACATTTTTATATAAAAAGGTTGTTTAGAGATGGGTAAGACAGGAGAGATTATCCCTGCGAAGAGGAACGACATTAAGTTAGTGTCCGAATATAGGGTAAGGATAGAGAAGTCGTGGTTTAAGACAGTAGAGGGGATAATAGAGACTGCAAAGACCCTTACTGACGCACAGATAAAACTATCTCCCATAGAATTTGAAACCTTGAAGAATGGTCTACCCTTTGGAGATAGTGTGCGTTCTATGATGTTGAGTATAGGAAATACAAATAGATTTGAACTAAAACGGACTACCCCACTATTACCACCGAACTACAATATTCTTTATGAGTTCTCCACATTAGATAATGAAGAATGGAAACAAGCCCAAGAAGATGGAATAGTAAATCCCAATATCACTACATCAGAGGTAAGAAAATGGAAACAGTCTTTAAGGTTAGGGCTACCAAAGACTAAAACATCAGGAACATCAACCAAGAAGAAACCTTCAACCTCTCAAATAAAGTATCACGCATTTATCCCACCAATTACAGGGTTGGACGATAAAAAGAAAAAGAAGGTTGAAACCATATTAAAGACATTACGAAAACAATTAGAGTCATTGAATATTGATTTGATTTTTAATGATGACCCACAACCAAATCGTAGAGAAATATTGCAAGACAAGAAAAATATACTCATTAATGACCTTGAGGAACGATTAGAGAATGGTTTAAAGAAATTCAATAGGAAGGTGTCACCAGAAGAATTAGACCGCATCACCAGTGCATATTACCAATACCGATATTATCAAGATAAAGGTTCTTACCCCTATCCCAAAAATGTGAAGTATAACCAATATACATTAGATGATATTAGACACTCTGGTAATAAGTTTGGTGAAGATAAAATGGGATTCAAAAAATTTATGAAATATGTGAGAGATAATAAAATTATTACTCAATGGACTCCAATAAGAGAGTGGGGAGAACTTGGGGATGCAAAGTGCATAAAACTCGCATTGGAACACACCAAGTCGGATTCTAATGTAGCCCGTGGTAATTACAAAAGACAGTTGAAACAAATTGCAAACAGGAAATCCACCAATAGTAAATACGCACAGAAATACCTTGATATGTTAATTGAGGGTTAGTGTATGGATTACTATTACACCAGTGGTGATGAATACCTCTCTGATTCGGAGGTAAATACAACATTCTCAAAACTACTCTATTCATCAGATAAGGATTTTGAATTATGGGTAGATAAAGTCAGTAAGAAAATAAAATACCAATACGACAAGAATGACAAACCAATCATATTAGGTGGTGGAACTACTGCTGATATGGTGAAAGATTTTAAGAAACTGTCTGACTTTGATTGTGATAGTTTGGTTAAGAGAGATGACTTAACGAATAAAAGTGATTGTTTATCGCATCGTGGTAGTTGTGGATTTCAAGTAAATAACTTTTTCCCTAATATGTGGATGACGACAGATGGTTCATCCTCTCACAAAAACTTATACACGATACTTACTCATAAAGATTTTAGACAATCTCGTATTACATCTTTTCGCAGACATTTCAAAAGAGATGGATTCTACCAATATTCAAGTCAATACGCAGTGAAGAACGATGCAGAATTTATTAAGGCTTCATCTGGGGTTGATTGGATAAAACGATTTCACGACAAGAAAAAGAAAGATAAGGATTTTAAAAACTATGATATTTGGTTTGAGTATCAGAAAACAAGGTCAAATCTCAAACACAAACTTACTATTAGTAAGAGACAGATTAAGACAATATTGAGTGAAGGTTATATCGGTAGAAAACATTTAAAAACGATTGAGAGTAAATCTCAAGATAAAGATTTTATACATAAGTGGAAAGATTTTGATGACACCGATAGATTTTATATACGAGTGTTTGATAAAACCGAGAAAGTATTTTCACGCAAGAGTAGAAATATATTTCGTATGGGCTTCTCTTTACTCCCACCAAATCAATTTCCACCAGTGATTGCAAAATACATTTATCAGAAATTCACATCAAAGTTAAAGAATGAGAAACGAATAGTAATCTATGACCCATCCAGTGGATGGGGAGGTAGAATTATAGGTGCGTGTTCTGCGAGTTCCGATAGACCATTACACTATGTTGGAACAGACCCCAATATGGATAATTATATTGATGCACTTGGAATAAGTCGGTATGAATATGTTGCGTCCTTCTATAAAAGAAATGTTGTGCAACCTAACCATCTCACTTATGAACTATTCCAAAGTGGTAGTGAGTTAATACACAAGAATCCCAAATTTAAGAAATACAAAAATAAAATAGACCTTGTATTTACATCACCACCATATTTTAACGCAGAGGGATATTCTACTGATGAGACACAATCATGTATTAAGTTTCCAGAGTATGAAGGTTGGAGAGATGGTTTCTTGAGGCCTACTTTGGAAACTTGTGTTGAGTATTTAAAGTCAGGTGGATACTTACTTTGGAATATCGCAGATATTAAATCAGGACAATCTATGTATCCTTTGGAGAGTGATTCAAAACAAATCTTAAACGAACTTGGATTAAAGTATGTTGAGAAAATTAAATTTGTTTTAACCTCTGCCCCTGGCAAAGGTAGAGTCAGTTGGGTTCATAGAAATCCACAAACAAAAAACTTTGTATCTTTGAATGGGAAATTTTCAAAGTATGAACCGATATTTGTTTTTAAAAAAAAGTAAGAGGGTGGGTTTGCCGGTGAGAAGATTCAAACTCCTGACATCCTCATTACAAGTGAGGCGCTCTATCAACTGAGCTACACCGGCAAAGTGAAAACAATTTTAATACATACCCTACCCAAAATCTACACAAAGAAATTTTACTTAAAAATAATAATTTTTATTTTGACAATCTATAACTGCACTAAGTATCCAGAGGATTATTCTTACCCTACCCCCAAAATCTGACGATATTTGATTTAACATTCATTGGGAATATAAATTCTGTTGTTTTTTTGTTTTTTTAGTCATTTTGACGACATATTTTCACATTTATGATTCACATATCATTCACATATGAAAATTTCTTCTTATAAGTGTCTGTTTTATATGGTATATTTTAGATGGTAAATTGATTACAAATTAAATATGACACCACCATAATTCCCATTTAAATCAACTACTTAAAGAACTTCTTAACCCTCATATAACATTCACATTATCTACACATTTTGTTATAATTCACATAGGAAAACAAAAAAACAAAGGAGTGCAAACACTATGAGATGTGCAATTTATAGTAGGGTTTCAACCACTAATAATCAACACACTTCTAACCAGATTATAAAACTAAAAGAGATTGCAATACAAAAAGATTTAGAGATTGTCTCTGAATATTCTGATGTAATGTCTGGAACAAAAGGGAGACAAGATAGAAAAGGTTTTGACTCTCTCATCAAAGGTGCGACTCGTAAACAGTTTGACATCATCCTTGTTTGGTCTGTTGATAGGTTAGGTCGTTCCTTGCAGGATTTAATTTCCTTTCTAAACGAAATTGAAAGTGTGGGTTGCGATTTATACATTCACCAATCTGGTATATCTACCGACACTCCAACAGGGAAAATGTTGTTTTCTCTAATTGGTCTCATATCGGAATTTGAAGTTGGAATTATCAGAGAGAGAATATTACTCGGACAAGAACGAGCCCGTAAAAATGGGGTTAAGTTTGGTCGTCCTTCCAACTTCACAAAAGGAACTGGAACTGCTGTCAAAGTATTACGAGAGAAAGGTATGTCCATTAAGAAAATCGCAAAAGAATTATCTATCGGAACGCAGACTGTTTATAAAGTGTTGGAGGCTGTGTGAAAAAAGATAAGAGTTATGACGAGTGGACAAAAATTGTGAATACAAGACTGTCTCAAATAGACCAACCAACTTGGGGAACATATAGACAGGTTGCAAAAGAGTTGGGTTTGTCTTTCTCGGAAGTCTGGGAGTTCAGTGGAAATAAAGACTACTTTGAGTTTGTAGAAGGTGATGATTAAATGTTTAAATTCCTTCTGGGTGTTTTGGTCGGTGCATATTTTAGTGTGGAGATTTTATCTTTTATCAACGGAACAGGGATTCCACAAGAAATGGAACAACAGTATAAAAGATATAAAATACAAAAGGACAACCAACAATAATGTCTGTCTATGAGAAAAATAAAATTGATGTAAAAAAGGATGGACGAATCCTTATCTACAAAAGACCCAACAGTGGTGTCTATCAAATGAGATTGCGTGTGTCTAATTCCACTGGTTATAAAATCTTATCTACCAAGACAAACGATATTGATGAGGCAAAACGAATTGCAGTTAACACTTATGAGGAAATTTATATGCGAGTTCAGAGTGGGGGATCACTCGCATCAAAAACATTTTCAGATCTATATAAATCTTGGGTAAAAGATTTGCCGACTCTCTCACAAGGAAAACACGAATTATACGAAGAACAGAACAAGAAACTAGCTGGTAATTATCCTCTAACATTTTTCGGTGACTATAAAATAGACCAACTCAATAATTCTGACTTTCAAGAATATTTTATGTGGAGAAGAAAAAACTCTTACTCCAAAACTCCACAAGGAAAGAAGAAGAAATTTACACCAACTAATAACACCATTCTTCACGAATGTAATGTCATAAATTTAATGCTGAAATATGCGGTCGGTAAAAAGTGGTTGGTAAAGATTCCTGATTACGATAGGCCTCAATCAGAAAAAGATAATCGCAGACCAACATTTACTTTGAGTGAATGGAGATTACTTACAAGACAATTAAAATCTTGGAGTAATGAAAAACAATTAGTAGGAAATGCAAAGAGACAAAGATTCTATCTCTACAATTATATTTTGATACTTGCAAACACAGGATTGCGAATTGGTGAGATGCGTAAAGTGTCTTGGAATAATTTACGATTGGTTGATGCGACAGGTGATATAACATTAGGTGAAGTAGAAAATAATACTGGTAAAAGAATGGTTGCGAATGTGAGTGGTAAGACAGGAGAAAGAGAAGTCGTATTCAATAAAGGAACGGAAGATTATTTTGCACGAATTTTTGATTACAGAAGTAATGAACTGAACCAGCCACCAGAAAGAGATGAAATTGTAATATGTCACCCTAATGGTTCAGAGGTTCAAAGTATGAGTAAGAGTTTTGATCGACTACTCCAAAAGTATGAACTCACTTACCACAAGAAAAATAACAAGAAAAGAACTCTCTATAGTTTGAGACATTTCTATGCGACTCAAAGATTGGAACAAGATGTTAACCCTTTTCTACTTGCAAAGAATATGGGAACAAGTGTGGAAATGTTGCATAAGTTCTATGGACAAATAGTATCCAGTTTAATTGCAGGGAAAATCGCAAAATCCCAATTCACCAGTAAAGAAAAATCCTCTGATACTGCATACCCCTGGCAAAAGTAAAATCACACCAAAACACCACCGATAAAACCCTCACCAGAGGGTTTTTAACTGCGTATTAAAGTCACAAACATACCACCCGACATAATCCCCCTACCGAAAGATTTAAACCTGTCAGCCCCTTCAGATTTTAATTTCAGAATATTGAGAATATTTTTAAATACAACATTTTTATATAAAAAAGTTGTTTTGATTTGAGTAAGTTTCTAATCCCATTAACACCAACTCATGATTACCATGAAATGTTAATTTATTTTAAATTTGTTAGTAAATTGTATTACAACTTGTATAAATACTTTACATGGGTGGTGACCAAAACCAAACGTGAAGAAGAGTTTCAATACATTTCAAATATATTATGTGCAGTAAAACACCATAGGTAATGGGTGTATAAAACTATTATCAGGACGAGGGAACATACCAATCACCCTCACACAGTATGGTATTACTCCATCAGTTACATACTGTGACCGTAGTTAAGGTAGAAATGCCTTGTGAAGTAGAGAAGAAGCTCCTATGGATTTGGATAAGACCCCAGTGGTAGGAGTAAGAGGATATCGAATTACCCACCTCACCCAATGCGAAGGAAAAGTCGCACATATGGTTTCTCTGATGGAGTTGTCTTACAGGGTCATCGGACACAAGTAGACATACACTTTTACCCATACGGATGGGTGAAGTGTGTCTCCAGTAATCATCACCACAACAAGATACCCAATAATAAAACTTAGAAAGGGGTAAATGAAATGAATGAACTAGAAAGAATAAGACTTTTCCTAAAGTCTTATAGGGAATTAAAAGATGATTGGTTCAAGAAAGTATTAGAACCATCCCAAGAATATTATTACCAAAAACAAATAAGAATATTAGTTAAATTAGGTAAACATCCACATCCAGAGGAATCATTATCTTTAGTTGATAAATAAATTAAAAGAACAAGAACAACAGAGTGATGGAGTTTTTCTCCGAATCTGAAAACACCCAATAAATTGCCAAGGGGATTGGGAACAGATGATACATTTATTACTTCATCACTCTCTTTTCAAGGATAAGAAAATTATGAGTGAAGAGACATTTAACAAGACACAAGCTCCAGGAAATCCATACAAGGGTTATTTGGTTACTCAAGACATAGAACTCAATATCAAGATTCCAGAAGGAAACACAGAAATTAAAATAAACACAGAACAGGAAATGCCCACCTATGGAAAAGACTTTTCAGATGCACAACAAATACACGCACTATCCAATCATCACGGAAAGAATTTTTATAAAAGGCAAATAATAAAAGACATCAAAGATTGGTTATGGAATATGGAAACGGATGATATTGACATCACTTTATCTGACACACCAACCATCAAATTAATGAATGATGAAATGTATGACGAATTTGAGAAAGACCAAGAAAGAAGGGATAGGCTATGACTGATTTAACTTGGACAGAGATATTAGAGCAAGTGGGAAAAAAAAGATACACACCAAAAAATAGAACAACTTACTTCGGGCAGCTAAAAGAACAATTAGACATCAAAAAACAAAGAAAGAAAAACATGGAGTTGTTCTTTGAGATTCAAACTAAAAGACAAAAAAGAATTGAGGAATCTAAAACAAAAGTTAATGGATCATCGGATACCAAACCAATAAAGACTACCAAGATTCGGAAAGAGACTGACGCATTTTCGGATGAATATATTAAAAATGTTTATGCAAAAGTAAGAAGAGATAAAAGAACCATAAAAGATTCTTTTTGGTTACGACCAGATAATAATACATAAATAAATGCGTAAGAAAATTGATAATAATATAAATAATGATAGGAGAACAACATATGCAAACACATACACAAAGTAAAACTTTTAGAATGTCTAATTCAATCGCATCAGCAATGGAGAACGTATGTTCTAAGTTTCAAATCAAAGAGTCTGAGTATATGCGTAGAGCAGTTACGGAAAGACTTGAGTCCGATTTAAAAACCTCTCAGAAACAAGATAACAACTTTATTTTTATTTAAACCAATCCTCGTTGAAGTCTTCCGATCGAATCGGAAGTTAAAGGACAAGTTTGACCTTACTTGTCCTTTTTTTTATCTGTTTCGGACAAAGTTAAAAAAGGTAATTAAAAAGGTATTGTTTTGCACATCCGATAATGTTTTTTAACAGGACTGTCAAATTGCAAAATGATGTTTATAATTGGTTGTAGGTTTTGTAAAAAGGGAGAGGGAGTATGGACGCATTGGGAATTTATTACTGTGGTTGGAGTGAAGGTGACTATATGCCAACTATAGGGCTTATGGGATTTTTAATCGTAGTGGGAATAATTGCTATCCAGTATCAAGTCCTCAAAATGTTTGTCGATGTAGAAAAAAATAACTTGTGGAATTTTATGTTTATTCCTTTTATCTTGGTATCCATGGTTATTGTGCAATCACTGTTTGGTATAGAATGTTATTAACATGAAGAAACTCATAATCATAATAAGCCTATTTTTCTGTAGTTCGGTGAGTGCAGAGTGGGTGTTCTATACCTATACTATTAATGATGTCGGTACTACATACTGGTATGAAGATGAACGCATCAGACTGAGAGGTGATAATGCTTTTGTTTGGTTCAGAACAAAGTTTTCAGAAAACAATAAATTAATGGGTAGATATGGAAGTACCCAAACTTATACGAAAATAAATTGTGATGAATATTCTTATCAGTTTTTACAACATACTTTTTACTCAGATTTTGAATGGACTAATTCAAGTGCATCTGATACTGAACCAAGTGACAAAACTTTCATACCACCCAATTCATCAATTGAAGTCCTTGCAGATATAGTTTGTAAAGAATGATTCTTGAACAAAGAAAGAAATCTCCATGAAGAAACTCTTAATCATAATAGGTCTATTGTTCTGTAGTTCAGTGAGTGCAGAGTGGGTGTTATATTATGAGTCTGCTTCATATGGTGATAAATACTGGTATGAAGATAAACGTATCAGAGTAAGAGGGGATAATGTTTTTGTTTGGACTAGAACGAAGAATAAAGAAAAAACAAGGGGTTTAATAGGAAGTGCCCAAACTTATTTCAAAATAAATTGTGATGAATATTCTTATCAATTTTTACAATCAGATTATTACTCAGATTTTAATTGGACTAATCTACTTAATGAAGGTAAACCAAGTGAAGTAAATTTCATACCACCCAATTCAAATATTGAAACTCTTGCAGATATAGTTTGTAAAAAATAGATGATAGTTGGCATCATTGGCTCACCAGTGTCAGGCAAAACAACTCTCCTCAAATCTATATTAAAATCACTTGGTGAGTTTACCTACATTACCATCAATAAAGATTTCAAATGCACTAGATTCAAAGACATTTTGTGTCTGGGTCAGTTTGAGAAAGGCACATTCTCTGGCACTGACTCTTGGAGATACTCAACGATCGGCACGAATGTATTTGAAAATTTTATTAAAGAACAGACAAAGAATTATCAACATATATTGTTTGAGGGTGAAAGGCTCACTCCAAAGGTAAAGTTTCTAATTCAAAATTACGACACTAAAATATTTGCTCTTAGAACAAACGAAGTCGTTGAGAAGTTCAGACATGAAGACAGAGGGATTAAGCAAAACCCTAAATGGATTCTCGGACGCAAAACAATGGCAGAGAATCTAATAAAAGATGATTTACTGAATCAACATATTTTTGTTAGAGAGAATAATACTCACCAGGATGCGAAGACCATAAAAGACGAAATACTTGAAATAGTTTTAAAGTAAATTAATACTTTCTACAGGCTTCACTCACTAATTGTTTCCTGTGTTACATGACCAAAACATTATATCAAAACCCTTTAATTCTTTATATTCTCTACAAGTTTTAGGAGTTCCCTCTCTATTGTAATACTCCCACTTACCTACATCCCTATCATTTTTATAATACCCTTTCCTAGCCAACTGACCATCCTCCCAATACTTTTCAGAAAGACCATCTCGTTTTCCATTTTTGTAGTTTAGTATCAACTCTAACTGACCACTCTCTCTCCAAAAAGTCCATCTACCCTCTCGTTTTCCTTTTACAAATTTTCCCCTAGATGTCCCTACAACATTTCCAGTGAAAGGTTCTTCACTAAACTTTTTATAGTAGAGTCCACCT
>CEUX01021479.1_pt1 | contig 11248 bp, 8 predicted proteins | sample 531361 | NCBI WGS metagenome assembly CEUX01 (sample SAMEA2622736, study PRJEB7988) | marine metagenome | isolation source: saline water (ENVO:00002010), including
GTTGGTTTTGATTTTAATATAGCATAGTCATATATATAATTAAATATGCTAAACATGCCTGGCTTTGACCTAAATAATTGATTTGATGCATTATCTACTTTCTCATGATTACAATCAGCAACAAATAAGTATCCATCTAGTTCTACTGACATTCCATATTTTATCTTAATTGTATCTAAAATTTCAGGAAGTCCAGTCCTTGCTTCATAACTAGCTCCTACATCGCCCTCGTCTCCAAATGTATAAGAATAACCTCCCTCTACTTTATTCCAACTTGACTTTGTTTCAATTTCTTTAACAAGTTTATAAAATGCATTTATACCATCTTTTCTATATAGGCAAACATGCGTCAATCTTTTGCTATATTTTTTAACATCAATAGAAATAGATAATTTAGCTCTACTTGAAGTGTCGTTATGAACCCAGAAAGTATCGCTTAATGGGCCTTCTTGGTATCCATCATATATATAAGATATTTTGTAATAATAACTGGTATTCTTTAAGAAAAAGTCACCATCTTGATTTGCTAAAGAAACGGGTGTTATTCTTACTGAAGATTCACCATATGCCATATACCTATCACCATCAGAAGTGCTATCATATCTAGATATATTAGATGCTATATTCCCTTTATCCCATTGAGTAAAACCTGCCCTTAATTCACCTATTTGAGCCTTTGCAGAAGTTCCCGCAATAAACATTTCCCATTGATTAGTAGTGAGATTATAATCATCTGTAACATTACCTGCTGTTGAATTATGCGGAATATCTGCCGTAGTATCCACTCCAGTACCTGTAGTTGCTTCTGAACCCTTAGCTAATCTGTAAGTGCCATTAAAAACAGTATCACTTGCTGCGTTTACCAGTGTAACAGTTTCTCCTGTTTTATATGTGTCTGCCGTAAAAGTTAACTCAGCCCTAACTTCACCTGATACTGTTTCATGATTATCGTTAATAGAAGAAACTACATTTAATGCTCTTGATTTTCTCATATCCAATCCACCAAAATGAGTACTCATTAATGGTCTTGTTAATGGTACAGATAATGGATTAGCTGCGGAAGAACTACTGTTATTTAATAAAGTCCAAGTAGCGGTTGCATTGTCATTAACATCACTTACTATTGTATATGTAAATTCTTTTGGGTTAGTTACTGTTATTGAGTAAACACCATCATATCCATCAACAGTAGACTCTGTTATCTCTACTTTGTCTCCTGTTGTTAAATTGTGAAAATCAGAAGTAGTTGCTGTAGCAGTTGTACTGCTAGAATCTAAATCACTAATTGAGCCAGTATTTTTATATATAGGACCTGATAATATAGGGTCTCCATCTAATGCATTGCCTAAATTATGTGGTAATGTTGCTGTTTTCATTAACCTTACTGGAGCTGTAGATACAAGAGAATGTTTCCATACCCAAAATTTATCATTAGCTGCATGAGGAGCATGTCCAAAAGGATAATGTATTTTAACTATCATATCAGCACTACCATCGTATTTAGACCCTATTATTTGTCTTGTTTGTATAGTACCTGTAACAGCATCCATTATAGATATACACAATCCGTACAAAGCATTATCCATTCTATAGTAAGAATTCCCTGTACTTGAACTTTCGGTTGCAGTAAATATATCTGTATTATTTCCTTCAAAAGTAGATATATCTAAAGTCAAAGTTGGTTGAGTTGAGTTATTACCCTCTAAATCTGTATTGGTATTAGTGGTATCATAAGCCCCAATAGTACCACTAAAGCAAATATCCCAAGAGATTCCATAATTCCAGCTATTTGTTGTTTCATCTCCATTATCTTGCTCTTCTTCTATTTGAATAGCTTGTTGCGGATACATAAAATTTAAGTCACAAATATAAACGTTAGATTCTTGATTAGTGTCTTGTGGTCGTGGACAACTGATAAATAGCTTACTTGCAAAGGAATTATTAGGACTGCTATTTCCTCTATCATCTATTAGTTTACTACTATTATTAACATGATATACAGCGTTTGGAAAAGAAGGCATATCTACATACACTCCATTTCCTATAATTAAATCATTAAAAGCTTCATCTTCCATGTCAAATGGTCTTATCATCATACCGCCTCTAAAGCTAAGTTTCTCTATAGGCCAAACCCAACCTGGATTAACTGTATTATTTCTAGAAAACTGATTAGCATCTCCCCATCTAGTACCATATATTCCATACTTAGGACCACCCCAGTAGCTTGGTGGAGTGAAATAGGTTTTAGTAAAATGACCACTTCCTGGAATATCTGTAAATATATCACCATTTGTACCATCGTCTTCATCATATGAATAATGGAACATTTTTTCTGTATCTAAAAGTCCATATCTATCACCGTTATGTGCAAAATAATGCATTGTATGAGGGTATAAAGTTCCTGTTGAATTATCAACCTCTGCTTCTGGAATTGCAATTCTAATTTTATTATTAGTAATATCTACATCTGTTATGATAACAGATTCATATTGATTCTTTAAAAGAACCATATCACCTACTTCTAAGTTTTCAACTTTATCAGCTGCATTAATAGTCAAAGTAGTCTGCTTTCCACTATCATAAGCTGCTTTAGCAGTCCAATCGTAAGTTTGGTCTGGCTGATTATCTCCATAATGCATATCAGCAGATATAAATACACATTTTTCTACAGACATACTCTCTGGAGTATCTTCTGTTGGCCCACCCTGTACAGAGCCATGATTAGATATGAAATAATCATCTCCACCCATATTTCTTCTAGCATGTAACCTACCCCAATGCCTTTGCCAATTAGTTTCTGCTCCTCCAATTAATCCCACTGCATGTGAGCAAACTCTTTGATGTAATCTTCCGTAAGGTCCTGTTAGATTAGTAGCATCTGTTATAGTATCATCATTAGGAACAACAACTCCTGTTCCATCTAATAATCCATCACCATCATTATCTGCTATTTGAAACATTCCGTATTTAGCAACTTTAATAGATGGCATTCCATTTTCTGCATTCCACCCTACATTATAACCAAAGTTAATATAAGGCTTATCATAGTATTGTGATTGAATTGAACCTGAATGTCCATTGTTTTCCTTACTCCATGTGCTATTTACAGACAGTCTTGAAAGTTTTCTTTTATCATCGTCATCATCGTAATAATGGTAGAAATAAGAATAATTAGCAATATCAGCATATACATCTGAAGGCAAATGTTCATAATGAGCAGCATCTAAATCTGCTTGTGGATTTAATCCTGGTCCCCCTCTAAACTTTTCTCCACTTGAATCGTATCTAGTTAAACAACCCATTACTGTAGTTGTAGGAGGGGTTCTATCTCCTACATATAATACAGATGGCCCATTAGTATTTCCAGTTTCTGATTTACCGCAAAATAAAAATCTATCACCATCTGAAAAACCTTCTTGACCAGTATTCCTACATTGCACCCAAAGTCTTGTGTCAAAATTATTAAGTGCTATTCCATTATTAGCTATTTCATCAGCATCTAGTAAATTGCTAACATCTGATGTAGGTCCTTTAGTTTCTATAATATCAGACAAAATACCTGCATATTTAATCGTTGGTGTAGTTTCTGTAGCTAAACCCCCAAATACACCTTTTGTAGCTGATATATCCCCATATGTAGTATGGTTGCTCCATTTAAATGATTTAAAATGTAAATCTATATTAGACTTCTGTAAAAGCTCTCCTGTTTCCCATTCGTCCCACTTTTTTTGAACATCATATACATATATCTCATCTGATATAGAAGAAAGTACATATATCCTTCCTCCTTCAGTACCATTAGTTAAATCCTTATTGTAACAAGTTGCTATTGAGGTTACAGGAACTGCAAGAGGTAATGACTTTTCTATTTTTCCTTTAGTATAAGTAGTATTCAATGCATTTAACGAATCATCTCCACTGCCTCCACCACCTAGTTTAGCATCAGGCCATATTCTATATATTGAATACTCTCCATCCTTTATTCCATAATAAAAATAAGGTCTATATGATACAAGGTTATTAGAAGGCCCAGAGGCAGGGTCCTTGTCATAATTTGTTGCTCTTACACAAGTAAAAGAATTAGCATCTGGTATAGTTTTAACAACCCACACACCATTTCCATCCCAACTATTATCAGTGTCCATCCACTCTCTTATAACTATATTATCACCTATATTCATACTATGACTGTTATGTGTTACGGTAAGGTTAGGACTACTCCAAGATACTGTTATACGCTCATGTTCTCCAGCAAGACATACTTTTGACATTAACCCCATACCTTCTTCATCATAGGTGTGAACAGTATCTTCGTCTAAATATAAACGACCAGTATAGTCTTCTCCAAATAATTGGTGATTCAAATAACCAAGCCAATGTGGAGATGTATCACTCTTATCGCCTCCATACCCTATATGAACTTCTCTGTTCTTAGAAACCATAGTTGCTGAACTCTGAGAAGATGATATATTTTTTGAAACTGTATCAGAAATATCATAATCTGAGCCAGGATTGTTAATTTTATAATAATCGTTAAAAATATTTTTAATAACCTTTAAGATAGATTCCTTTGAATCAAATGATACTAAATCTTTACTACCTTCATTATATATAAATCCATTACTTTCAAATAATGAATCTGATGAATCTATAAAAACTTTTGTATTTTCGTGTAAATCAGCTAAATCTATGTGTACCTCAGAATTATCTATACCTCTTGATGCAAAAGTTATTTTCATATCTGTTAAAAATTCTTTTCCAAATTCTGGTTTAATTACAATTGAAAACTTTCTCCAAATATCGTCAAGTGCATTATCTCTAGCACCTGTATCACTATCAGGTTTCTCTAATTGCTCAAAAGGAATCCATCTATCTTCTACAGAAATATTTGCCCTCTTACTCATGTATCCGTTGTTAATATCTTTAGACGCTTTTACCCAATCTCCAGAAGAGTTTATATACCCTCCATTAAATTCTATTGCCAAATTACCATAACCTAAATCTGGAGCAGATTGGTTTTCATCTTTTGCATAAAAAGTAAGTCTATATTCTTGCCCTTTTTTAAGCCTAGTTTTGTCTATTGATTGCATTATACCTGTATTAATAGATTTTTTAATAGCAGTTGTATTTGTATGCTCAGCTATCGTGCTCCCTAATATCCCTCTTTGCACTTTTAAAGATTGTGAATTTACTTCCATTACCAACATATACTCACTACCAATTAATAATATATCATTTTTAGCAAAAATACCTTGTATTCCACTTGTTCCAAATGTTATATATAAAGTACTATCATTATTATCAGCTGTAAGAGTTCCTTTAACAGTTGCCGCATTATTACCATCATTTACAATATGATAACCATTTATTAGTTTTACATATTTGTCATTTTCTTCAAATGGATAAAATTTAGTAGCTAAATCTGAAGTACCGCCTAAGTCTATATTACCAGTAGATGTCTCCCAATAGCCACCACTATCTACGACATTTACATCTGTATCTTCAAGATTATTATTAAAACCATATATATTAGTAGCATAATCTCCTGAAGTACTATAAAGAGCGACATGCTCCCAATCATTTAATTTATATTTTTGATTTGTATCATCTCCAGAAGAGTCGGTAACAGTATAACTGCTTGTTGTTACTTGATGATGAAATGTATGGTTTTTTAATAAATTAGCCTCCATATATAACATACCAGTGCTTAGTTCTGCCTGTGCAGGAGGAGTATCTTCTAGGGTTAAAACTAAAGGGCTTTTAGTTATTTTTACTATTTTAGAAGTAAATCCATTTAATCCATAATTAGAACCTGAATAATTTTGATTATGATAAAAAGTAATATACTCACCTTCATAAAATGCAAATAAATCATGTGGGTCTATCGCAGAACCAAATGTAACTGTTTTATTAGTTGCATCTACAGTTACCTCTTGATTAGTATCTTCTAAATTAATAGCTCCTACTAATTCTGATGTTGCATCATTTGATGCATATGTTAAATAATTACTATTACCACCTAGATGATTAGCTGAATAATTAGACCAAGTATTTGCTGTATTACCACTATCTGATAATCTAGCTATTCCTCTATGTGTTGTAATAAATTGACCATCTATTGCTACTTTGTTTGAATATATAACACATAATTCACCTGCAGTAACGTCCATTAATGCTGTCCCAAATACACCTCTTTTTATAAAAATTGTATTAGTATCTCTATTAATTTCTGTAATTTTCATAATCTCTGTTAGGCTGTCTCCTGCAGGAACTATTGTTATAAAATCACCTACTCCAACTTCATCTACAAGCTCTTTTGTTAAATATGTTAAAGTTAAAACACCAGATGCTTGAGTTATAGAAATTCTATCATGATGACCCGATGCATTTTCTATAGCATTTTTAACATTAGTAGCAATAGCCGTAACGCTTTCTGTTACATCAGACATTCCTATAACGACTCCAGACACACTATTTATAGTAGCTGTAGTTCCTGTTTGAGAAGTATTGTGATTATCTGAAAAGTGATAATTTACTGACCTACCATCAGGCGTTACAATGGTAAAGTAATTACTAGTACCTGTCCCAGTGTCATAATTAGTCCTAGTAGCATCTATAAGAGTTATAGTTGCGCTTCCTTCTGTAAAACCACTTACAGTAATGTCTCCATCTGCAAGTCCTGTTTTAGTTATAGTATTGGTACTTGTAAGGCAAGTAAAACTGTCGCTCGTTGAAGTTATTGCTACAGGTGGATACCAGGTATATATACTAGGATTAGTTTGACCAGAATCCTGTAAAGCAGACATGTACGGTTGAATATCAGTTATTTGAAGTTTCTCTCTTACTCCCTGAGTTCCTATAAAGGACAATTTGACAGAACTTTTTTCACCAAAATCTCTTAAATCATTTAAATATATTTTAGATATATCGGTAAATTGAAGTTGTTCGTATGGACCATAATATCTCCAGTTTATTGGAGTATTAATCCCAATTTCTTTATTATTGCTAGAAAACATAAATCTATCTGAATTGATAGAATTTAATATTCCATTTTGAGACAAAGGATTTACATTCAAGGAGTATGCGGCTGCATCTTCAGGTATATCTTTTTCAGAAAGATTTAATATAGTCCCTAAATTAAAGTTATTTATTTCTTTTAATTGTCTTGGCATCTGACTCCTTATATATCCATTCTATGTTGTCGTATGATGAAAGCCAATATCCATTTGGAACTATAATTATCGCTTGTTTCCGTCTAGTAGCTTTCCCCATACTGTTGTTCTCCCATCTATTATTTGTACTATATCTACAGTAAATCTACCACCTTTATAATAATCTACTATAGCAAAGGCATGTGCCCATTTATGTTGTCTTCCGCCTAACCATGCATTCTTTTCAGAAGACATATCTTTTAAGCATCCAAGTGACCATGCAGACTTAGGACCATCCATAAAGGTTACACTGTCCTGTTGCAGGGAATGATGGTGGCCGTATATTATATTGGCACCTAACTTCCTTAGATGATTCGCTGCGTGGTATTGTCCACCAAAATGGTGCCCATGATAAAAATAGAGCTTTCCTATTTTAAGATACTCACCTGGAGGGTGATATTTGTATCCTCGCTCCTTAAACTTTCCTGCTTGCTCAAAACGATATCCTTTTAAGTAAGGATGCTCTTCTACGAACCTATCTAACCACTCATCATGATTCCCTGCACAAATATGTCTCTCTTTACATTTCACTTTGTCTAAAGATTCATCAATTGTGTCAAGTAAATCATTTACTGCCTTAATGTCCTTATCGACTCTAGGCATTATATATTCTAAAGGCGGTTTCTTTTTACGTTTCCACTGCCAATGTGAAACACTACCAAACTCACCTAAATCGCCCAAATCTACATATATATCGGGCTTTACAAGCTCTATTGCTTGTTTAACTACATTTATAGCAGGCACATCATGTATAGGTGCATGCTTATCTGGGGTTACTATCGCTCGCTTTAGCACCCCTTCTTTAGTTTTTTTCATATATCAAAAAACTCCTAATTAAATTCAGAAGGTGGAATATATCCCCAATCTTCGGGATTAGTCCAGAGGTCTACAGCAGACTGTAAATATTTCTCAGTCGCTTTCTTTGTGAATCTTAAGAAGTAAACTTCGCAATCTTCACATTCCCATAACAGCCTTCCAGTATATGCCCCCATGACCTCAACGCCTAGCATGTTCTTGCTTTTGCAATGAGGGCATTTATCTGGCTGTTTTATAAAAACAAAGTTACTATCAACAGAAATACTATCAATTAAATTTGATTTACTTTTACTTAAAATATCATCTAACATGACCATTCTACATTTTAATAAATCTTTTTTAATATCTGTTGGAATTGACATTACTTGCCCTTTACTTTGTCAATAATAGGTTTTAGCACCATGTCAAAAATAACATCATCTTTTTTTGAAGGACTAAGTTTTACAGCTTTTTCTAATACATATAAAGCTAATAAAACCCATTCCCAATTTGCTGTCATCCATCCCATTAGAATCTCTCCTTGATTTTCTTCATTTTCTTTTTACCACCATTAATAATCTTTTCAAGTTTTTTAAGCTTCTTTTCAAGACTATCAATCCTTTTATCAGCATCATTAGGCTTCTCTACATATTCTTGTATCTTGTCTAATTTAAACTGCTTTAATAACTGTTTCATTACAATATCTAATACTTTTTTAATTATCATTCCTTGTATCATAACTTTCCTCCTATTTTAAGTATTATTATACCTATAGTAAATACTGTACAAAATCCAATCCAAAACTCTACTATAGGTGACACTTAAAACCTCCAATTAATTCCTGTGCTTATATTGTATTCCGATTTTCCATAATAAGACAAATAACTACCCTCAATAAATACCCCAATATGCTCACTTAGGTTAGTGCCAACCAGCAGCCCAACGTCATATTGCATGTCATCTCCATTATAAGATTTATCTGTCAAACCAACAGAGTATGGAAACGCATTAACCCATATATGGGAGTAATAACTATCACCACCCAGTAAAATATCCAATCCAACTACTATGGAAGCCTCAGCTTGCCATTCAGTTGCCTTATTATCCTGATTATACATATGAACCACGTGTGGATAATGATAATCATAAAATTCTTCGTCACTACCTGCGACATAATTGCTATCAGCATCTTCCCAATAATAATTAATACCTTCATAGAAAAGTATCCAATAGCCATCTTCTGTATAAGCATCTGTCTCAATCCAGACATGATAAGGGTCATCTATAATCCCATTCTCATTTAAATCGTTTTCAGGAACCATATAATCGGTATAACCATATTCATAAGCAAGTTCCCACCAAGTACCCATATAATCCCATATAGCAGGATGTCCATATACGGGATGTCCTTTAAGCGATAATCCAGAAGTCATAGTTACTGAGCCTAAACTAAACTTAACCCTTGCATCGTATTCTGCAAATTGCAAATCTCTACTTTCTTTATTAATATACTTGCCTTTTGTGATAAATCGCTTATTTGACCATTTAATCCAATAATCTTGGTCTAGGTAGGTATAACCCCTATTACGAACAAAACTAGCCGAAAAAAGGTATTCTACGCCGTTTACAGCACCATTGATAGCTTTATCGCTTAATTCGTTCTCATTCCCTTTGTAAAATAAATTTCTATTTTGATAGTCAAATAAAGCTATTTTACGGATACCTATATTGTATTTATAGTCATCTTCAAAGTTAGCATTACCATTTAAATACGGTGTAGATATATTAGCAGTTGTATAAATAGTTGAATTGCTAAAGAAATTAGAGAAGAGTAGACTGCAAGACGCAACCACATATATAATATAGTTTTTAAATCTTCCAAGCATTAAAACCTCCCACCACCTCTTTTTTCTACTTTAACCAATCTATCTTCAAATGACTCTAAACTACCCTTCATAGCATCAACATTCTTACTTATATTACTTATTGCAGTTTCCAATCCACTTAAATCAATATCAGGCATATCAATCTTCTTATTTTTAAGTTTATTAATCTCTCCTTTAATGTATTCTAAATCAGATGCTAATGGTTGTAATTGTTTAACTAAACCTTTTATCTCTTCAAACATTTCATCGTATTGGTCTAATTTATATGATATAATTTTTAAATCACCCATAGATTTAATATTGTCTATTTCCTTAACAACATATTCATACTCTAATCTATTAGGACTATTATTTGATTTAAGTTCTGATATAGAAGCATCCATAGTAAAATAAGTAGCACATGCTGAAACAACTATAGCTCCAAGTGTTGCTACAAATTTTAAATCCATTGTAAATTTACTTCCTTCACCTATCTCTGTGGGCATTGGTCTACTTCCTCCTTTTTGATGTTTTTGGACTGCCTTAATAGCATGATTAAGTTCTGTTCTTGTTATAAAACCTAAATCTAAACAGCATTTACCGAACTTATTACCTGTAACTTCATGTTCGAGTTCAGCTTTTTCACGCTGTTTTTGCGTAATCTTATTATTATTTAATAACCAGTCACCTATATTCATCTCTATTCCTGTCCTTTAAAAATCGTTTGGAACTACTCTTCCTAATGTTGCATAATTACTTCTTGCAAACTTTTTAGCTTTTTTTATTCCTTTTGTAAATTCTAAATCAAAAAATTGTGAATTATTAATATTAAGATTTCTAGGGTCTTTATATCCTATTGATATTACCTTATTTACAATAGCTTCATGAAATCTTAATGGAATATTACTATAAGTACCTGTCAAAGTACCTGCTACCAAGTCGTCATCTAACCATATACCTTTTATAGAGATATTATTCGTACCAGTTAATTGAATAGTTTTATAATCAGATGTCCAACCATTTCTTGTAACAGTTCCTTTTTCAAGTAATGCAATTTTCTCACTATCTCCAGCTATATCTATAAAATAAAAATATTCCTTTTTATCTGCCATAATTAAGACTCATCCTCTATTTTAGGATTACCTTGCATTTTAGGTATCCTTACATTATCTAAATAAACTTCATCTATTTTAAGTAGCCCTGTTGGAATGGTATACCACCTTGTATCTGCTACAGTATCTATAGTACTATCTGTTTTTTTATATATTTCAGTCTCTTCACAAAATTCATCCTTTGCCCTATTAAGAAGTTTAACTATTTCAGTTTCTCCCATATGAGGATGATGTTGCTGTACTAATTCTATCATTTCTTTTAATT
>CEUX01016623.1_pt1 | contig 11246 bp, 5 predicted proteins | sample 531361 | NCBI WGS metagenome assembly CEUX01 (sample SAMEA2622736, study PRJEB7988) | marine metagenome | isolation source: saline water (ENVO:00002010), including
AAAGAATTATCAGATGGTATGGATAGAGTTTTTGACACTTTAGATAAGATTGAAGAGAAGCTTGATAAGCTTTTTGAGGTGAAGTAATATGGCAAGAAATAGTAAAAATAAAAAAATAGCTAGAAAGAATAAAAAACTACGCTATCGTAAAGGTGGACCAGCACGTTTAGATATGCGTAAAGGTGGTCGTGTTTCTAAACAAGTTGGTGGTATTAATCTTAAAAATTTAGATCAATTTAAAAAAGAACCTGGTGAAACCGAAGCAGATTATCGTAATAGGTTAGGCATGACAGGACTAGCAGGTTCTTTAGCAAATCCACCAGATGTACCTCCTTCTCCTCCGTCTGATGTACCTCCTCCTCCGTCTGATTTACCTCCTCCTCCGTCTATTACAAGAGGAAGAGAAAGAGAAGTTGGTTGGTGGACGGCTTATGGTTATGCTACTATGGGAGAAGCTCTACGTTCTGGAAAGTTTGAATATGATCAGGAAAATGGAGTATGGATACTTAAAGGTTCTGATGTGCCACCTCCTCCTCCACCACCACCTCCTCCTCCTGATGATGATGGTATAACTTATAATATAGGAGATCAACATCCTGATACAGGTCTTATATTAACAGAAGACAATACATGGGTTAGACCTGAAGGTGTTGGAGATGATTGGAATTGGACTGATGGACAATGGATTGAACCACCTAGAGAATATACGCAAGACCCTAGAAGATGGGAGGCAGCAGCACAAGATGTTATATCAGGTGCTGCAGGAGAAGGGGCAAAAGAGAAAGCAGTTATAAAAGCTCCTATGAAAGCTGGTTATGTTTTAACACCAGACGGCACAGATTATGTAAGGTATCCTGAAGGACATGAAAAAGCAGGAGAACTTATACCTGCTGTAAAAGATATAACAGCAAAAGAACTAACAACAGATGCTCTAGCAGATGAACTAGATGCTACAACAGCAGGTGGTTTTAGAATGAATGTTGCAGGGGATGATTACGAAAGATATCCTGCAGGACATGCTAAAGCAGGACAACCTATTCCTGTTATAGAACCAGAAGGAGTTACTACAGCAACTGCTACTACTGATGTCATAGCCCCTGACGATATAACAGCAGGGAAATATACAGCAGAACAAATTGCTGCTGCACCTATAATTGATCCTGCTACTGGTGAATTAAGTCCAGAGTCAAAAGCTAATGTAGAAGCACAGTCTTTAACAATGGCTGCAGAAGGAGTTACTATATCTGAGGAAGAAGCAGCATCAAGATTAACTGATAGAGTTATTGGAACTTTAGACCCTGAAGCAAAAGCTACTGCTGCTAAAATAGCAGGAACTACTTTACCAAGAGTATTAAGAGCTAAGAAACAACTTAGAAAAGCAGGACTATCAGAAGAAGATATTAATGACTTTGCTAATGATCCTGACTTATTAGAAGAGAAGTTAATGGAGTATACCGAAGTTGAAAGAGGTATAATAGAAGGATTACCTAATGAAGCTTTAGTAAATGTACAATTAGAATCTTTATTAAGTGGTATGGAATCAGGTGAAATACCTAATTTTGCAAAACCTGCAGTTGCAGCAGTAAATCAACTATTAGCTCAAAGAGGATTAGATGCTTCAACAGTTGGTAGAGATGCTTTGTTTAATGCTATTATATCAGCAGCAACACCTTTAGCACAATCTAATGCTCAAACTATTAAAGAAAGTGTTTTACAACAACGAAGCATAGAAGCACAAGCTAGTCAAATAGATGCTCAAATGGCACAACAAACTGCCTTGAGTAATGCTGATAAAACTTTTAATTTAAACATGGCTCAGTTTACTGCTGATCAACAAACTGCTTTAAGTAATAGTAAATTTTTACAAACTGTAACATTTACTAATGCTAGTAATTTACAACAAGCAGCCATGCAAACAGCAGCTTCATGGGCACAATTAGATGTAGCAAATTTAGGTACAAGAGAAAGAGTAGCAGTTAATAATGCTAAAAGTTTCTTAAATATGGACTTAGCAAATTTATCAAATGTTCAACAATCCAGAATTGTTAATGGTCAAATGGACCAACAAAGAATGTTAAGTAATCAAGCTGCTCAAAATGCTTCTTTACAATTTAATGCACAATCTCAACAACAAGTTGATACCTTTATGGCAAACTTAGGAGCACAAATAGATTTACAAAATGCTTCAAGAAAAGATGCTATGGCACAATTTAATGCTAATTCTAAGAATGCTGCTGAAGCTAGACGAGTTGGTATAGAAGCCGATATATCAAAAGCCAATGCAGCAATGATTAATGATATTGCTAAATATAATTCACAAAGAGATTTTGAAAGGGTTAAATGGAATACGGCAAATGCACAAGCTATAGAAATGTCTAATGTAGATTGGCGAAGAAAATTAAATCTTGCCGATACAGCAGCACAAAATCAGGTAAATATGCAAAATGCCATGAATGCTTTTGATTTAGAAAAAACAAGTATGGCAATGATGTGGCAAGAATTAAGAGATAAAGCTGATTATGAATTTAAAGCTGCTGAGAATGAAGCTACTAGAAAGACACAATTATTAGCAACTGCTCTTGGTAATGATGGGGCTGGTGCTGCAGAGAATTGGAGTGGTACTGTTGGTACTTTAATTAATAGTGTTCTTTCTGCATCATACGGAGCAACTACTGTATCTACAGATTCCTAAAGATTAAAAGGAGAAAAAATGATAAAAAAACTATTAAAAAAAATTGGAAAAGGAATTAAAACAGGTTTAAAAAGTGTTGGTAAAGCTTTTAAGAAAGTTTTTAAAGGTGTAGGTAAATTCTTTGGTAAGCTTGGTCCAATCGGAATGTTAGCTATGATGATTATGATGCCACAGTTAGGAGCTTGGTGGGGTCAATTTGGTCAATGGGCTGGTACATTAGGAAAAGGTTTTGGTACAGTTATGAGAGGTCTACATTGGGCTGGAGCAAAAGTTGGTCAAGCCTATTCTACTATAACAGGAGGCATTAAAAGAGTTTTAAATGTAGTAACAGGAGGTTCTTGGGCTGCTGCTGGTACTGCAGAGTATCAAGCAGGTTTATCAGATAAGTTTGCAAATTGGATGAGTGGTCAGCTTGATAAAGGGAGAGAGTTCTTAGGTTTAGAAACACAACAGAATAGAGCATTTACGCAAAACCTTGAAAAGCTAGACCCAACACATGCTAATTTTGATCAAGTAGAATATGATAAATTTATAAATGCTCCAACTGGTCAAGAGCTTGGTAAAACTTTACATAGTCGAGGATTAACTTATGATGATATTGTAGGTAATCCTGATTTAGCAACCCAATTAGGAAATGAGTTTGGATATATTAAAGACGCAGAAGGTTATGTATATAGTTTTGATGATCTAAATGCTTCAACTCTTGGTGAAATACAATCTGGTTCAAAACCATTTAGAGCTATTGGTCAAGTTGGTCAAGGATTCGATTTATCACAGACAGGTACACCTAATACGTGGAAACTTCGTGGACAAGAAGGATGGATTGAACCACCAAAATTTGGAGAAGTACCGAAAGATTACAGAAGTAAAAGGTGGTCTGGACAGGTTGGCAGAAAGGCTACTGTACCTAAAGTATCTGAGGGTGCAGGTGTTGCAGCAACAAAAAGTGAATTATCTAAATTAGAAAAATGGGGTTTAGGGGTTTCAACAGCAGGAGGAGCTGTAAGTTTACTTCAAACAGCAGCAGGTTACGGAGATGATTCTATTAGTGGTGGTGGATTAGGACCTGCCGAGGCAGCTTTAATTCCTTATGAATCAGCAAATGTAGATTGGGTCAATCAAGGATATGCAGGACAACCTTTATATGGTATTGGTAATACTAATTATTTTCAATCACTAGTTGATTATAGTAATACTGATCCTTACTATCAATATTTAACAAGACTAACAGCATAAGGTAAAATATTATGGCAGAAGAAGCAATAGATATAAAGAATCAAGAAGCATTAGACTATCTTGGTCAAATGGAAGGACCAGTTCCAGGTCAATCTTTGACGAGTAATCCTAATGAACCTTCACCTTGGGAAAAACCTCCAACACATACTACATTAAATTCAGCTTTGCATTCTTTATTTGATATGATGACTGAAGAAGAAACTTATATTAATATTGTAACTGCTTTAGGAGAGGGTATGCCTGTTACTAATATGACACAGATGATATTGGAAGATGGCTTTCAAAAAGGAGCTTGGAATCCTGATTTAATGTTACAGTTATTAGAACCTACTATGTTTATGATTATGTCTATGGCTGAGAAGGCAGGTGTTAAGTATAGAATAGATGAAGAAGATGATCCAGATGAAGAGAAAATAGATGATGAACAAGTTTCAGATGTATTTAATGATTTAGCAAAAGTTGCTGAAGGTAATTTAAACGATAAGACTGTTAAAGAAGAAGCCTTACCTAAAGATATTTCAGAAAAAATTAGAAATATACAAGTGCCTGAAAGTTTATTAGCAAAACCAGAAACAGAAGAGACTATAGAAGAAACTAATAGTTTATTAGCAAGAGGATAAAGAAATGGCACAATTTGACCCAAATCAAACAGCAGTAGAATACGGAGAGTCTTTACTAGCTAGTAGAGAAAAATCTCGTAAGAAAGCAAGTAAAAGAAGCAGACAGATAAAAAGAGTTAATCAGGTTTTAGCAGCCTTTCAGATTGGTGATATGTTCTTACATAAGAGAGCACAGAATAGAGTAGAAGATATGACAAATCAATTTACTGTAGATAAGGCTAATGCTTTAAATCGTATAAACCAAGCTACTAAGTTTCGTGACAATGTATTAAATAAATATACTGGAGTAGTTGATTGGGATGATCCTGAGAGTTGGAAAAAAGGTGGTGCAATTCATAGGGCAGTAGCAGAACAACACGCAGCAAAGTTTAGAACAGGGCGAGGTACAGGAACTCAGAAAGGACTAGACAAATTAGACCCTGAGAGTTTTGAAGAACAGATGCGTGAGGCTGTTATAGCTGATGGAACTTTAGAAACTTTACGAAGGACATATAATAAACATAAAGGATATTTAGGTCAAACTACAAAGGGTGTAGAAGAACAATATAAATCATTAATTAAAAATGCTACTAAGCAAATAATGAATCCACAGAATACGAGTACTCTTCGTAAACTTTTAGGTAAAGTTGGACTTACTAAAGACCTTAATGCTGATTTAAGAGATGTTAAATTAGGTACTGGTAGAACTATAAAATTAGATGAGAATACTATTAAACAATATACTTCAGATTTTGGTCGTAAAACTTCTGAAGCTGTCAAATTACAAGAAGAAGTAACTGTAATGATAAATAACACAGGTAAATCTAGAAAGGAAATATTAAAGGAAATAAGAGAGACTCCACCTACGCCTTTTGAAAATCAAACATTAGCCGAATTATTTCCACAACATGATGATCGTACTGATACAGTAATCTTTGGAGCAAAAACTGTACAGGATGAGAAAGATAATTTAGAAGATTCTAAAGAGGAGTTCGTTGATTATTTAACAAGTCTAAAACTTACAGTTCCTATTACTAGACCTGACGCAGAAGGTAATGTAAAGTCTGAAAATTTAGAAGACGTATTTGAAGATTACTTTACAAAAGCCGAACAAACTATGTTTTATGATGCTATAAAAGAAGAATTAAAAGATGATATTATAAGAAGAGAAGCTACTATTGATCCTCTTGATCCTTCTCCAGCCAGAGTTCAAGTTGATGAAGACATGGTACGAGAGGCTACTAAAAGAGCTATAGGTAGAATTACTTTTGCAAAAGATGAAGACGGACAAGAGATTGTTTTTAAAGATTCTGGTCGTTTCTTTGGGTTTGGAGATACACGAGCAGATTTAATAGTTATACCAGTAGATGAATATAGAGTTATAAAAGAAAGAATAGAAGAACCTAAAGGTACTACTACAGGTACTACTACAGGTACTAGAGGTACTACTAGAGGTACTACTACAGGTACTAGAGGTACTACTACAGGTACTTTTAAACTACCTACTTTTGATCGAGCCAGAACAGCATTTCAAGCTGCTATAAATAAGAAAGACGATGCTTATATTAAAGAACTTTTTCCTGAACTTATAAAAGACTATCCAGATAATACAGATGAATTAATGGAAATATATAGTAATTATCAAGATTCTAAACAAAGGGCTGTACCACCACCTTCTCCTACTACTATAGATAAGAAACCAACTACAGTTGAAGAATTAACAGCTATTGGTAGAGGTTCGAGACCTACTGGAGCAGAATACTTAGGTAAAGGTATAGTTTGGGCAGGAAGTAAATCTATAATAAGCCAAGATAAAACAAGATTACAAAGATATGCAGAGACAGGTAAAATTTCAATGCATTTAAAACCAACCTTAGAAAAATATGATTTACCTGCTGATGCTTCTCCTGAAGTAGTGGCAGATATGTTATTAACAACTTCTGAAATTACTGGTAAAAATATTACAGAATTAGCTATTCAAACAGTTGCAGATGTATTACCTGATTCTGAAAATGCTAAACAATTCTTAACAGAAATAGCTGAAGTAGAATCAAAGTATGGTACACATAGAAAGACTTTTAAAAAGCAAGATTCTTCTGGAATTTTTCAAATTGATAGAATAGCTTTTGATGAAGTACAACGTAGGCTACAACCAGATGCTGATGTAGGTGAAAATATAAGAAATTATAATGAAAAATTAAAAGAAGAGCTTGGTATTGATTTAACAACAGCATCATTTTCTGATCTAAATACTCCTTTATATGGAGCAGCTTTTGCAAGAGCTTATCTACTCTCAGTTCCTGAAAGTATTCCAACTACTTTAAAAGCTAGAGCAGCTTATTGGAAAAAATATTATAACACTTCAGCAGGAGCAGGAACTGTTGATAAGTATCTAAAAAGAGTTACAGCGACAACTTCATTATTAAATAGAAACCCATCATAGAGATACAAGAATGTCTGATAATTTAAGTGTTTATGATAGTCCTTATTTTACACAACAAGATGAGGAGGAAGAAGAACTTACCGAAGAAGAAAAACTAAGACTACAACTTGAAGAACTTGGTTTAACAGAAGACGAAGAACTTCCGTCAGAAGAGGAAGAAGAAAAAATTTCTGAAGAAGAGATAGCTTTTGCTGAAGTAAGTACTGCTCCAGTAGAAGAAGATGAGGAAGAAGACATAGAACTTCCTAATGTTTATAAGTCTTCTTATTTTCAAGATTCAGATACATCCCACCTAAAAGGTAAACAACTGGAATATAAAGGAGAGGCTGAAGGAGTTTCTTTCTATTATGATCCAGATCAAAACAAGCACATTTCTGTGCACACACGAGGACATGAAATAGACGATGGGCAGTTTGCTAACTTTCCATCCTTACTTCTTGATGGTAAAGTTGTCTATGATAATTCACCAGATACAGAACAAGAATTATATAATTACTGGCTCAAGAACGACCCTAGTAAAATAGAATATTTCAAAACTGAACAAGAAGCTGAATTTGCTGCAAAAGAGAAAAGTAAAAAACATACTGAGGTTGGTAAAAGAGCAGGTATAATTAAAGGTAGAAAAGAATTAACTGCAGGAGAAGCTTTTGAGCTTGGTGCAAGAATAGAAAGACATACTTTAGGAAATATTGGTAGAATGATAACTGCAGGTATGAAAAGCATGTCTGATGATATAGAATATACTGAGGCTTTAAAAGCACAGGAAAAAGAACGCACTCAAGTTATTTTTGAAGAACTTAAAGAAAAATATGGCAAGGATTTTGAAGGTAGAGAAGGAGATGCTAAAGTTCTAGCAGGAAGAATTGTAACTGCCTTTACTGATCCTATAACATTTTTATTACCTTGGGCAAAAGCTGCCAAGTTAGGTAAAATAGCTGCTACTGGTTTTGGTGCTGGAGTAGGTGTTACTGATATGTCAATATATGAGTATGCTGCTTATGGAGAAGTTAATCCTACTACTTTACTGTTTGCTGGAACTATTGGTGGTGCTTCTGGTTTAGCAGGTAAGATGATAGGAGATAGAATGTTAGCTCCTAAAGAGAAAACTATAAATCTTGGTGTATTAGATGAGTCTGGAGAGGAAGTTATTAAAATTTCTAAAACTGTAGACGAACCAAAAATAACTTTAACTGCTAGAGAAGCTGAAGTATTAGATGATATCGGTGTTACTCAGATAGCTAGTCAATTTGATACAATTTTAAAAGGTGACTTACAAGTCATGCCAGCTATAAATAAGCTGTATGAAAACCATAAAAAAGTAGAACTCACTTTTAGAAAAGCTAAAACAGCGTATAATGATATGATTCGTGGAGATAAAGGTCCGTATTATAAAAATACAAAACGAGCAGAGAAAAAAATAAAAGATGAATATGGTTATGCTTATAAAACTTTAGAAAAGAAAAGTAAGGCAGCTATTGACTTTACTTCAAAAACACATCCTAGATTATTGAATAAAGCTACAAATGGTGAATTAGAAATTGTAGATGGTGCTATTACAGAAATAGCTAAAGCTAAAGAATTAACAGAAAATTTATTAACTAAAATATTATACGAAGCTACTAGACCTATTGTAGGAGGAGGTATTGGTTGGTCAGTAGGTGTGTTTACAGATGATGATACTGATGAAGATAATGCTTTTACTTATGCTTTAGCTGGAGCAGGGATGTTTTTAGGTGGCATGCATAGTAGAATTATGAAAAATCCCTATATAGATGCTGGTATGAAAGCTAAAGCTTTTGGTATTCTTGAAAATCAACAGGCTATCATACTACATAATGCTTTAAAATTTTATACTGCTGGTACAACTGCTTCTATTAGTAGAGCTTTAGGTGGTGTAAATGAATCAATGTCTAAGTTATTATTTCACAATCAGTTTGGTGGAACAAGGTCTATCACGTCAGCAGAACAAGCAACAGATTTAGGACTAGTAAAATTATACGAACATATTAATAATAAAGTTACACAAGGAGCAACAGAAAAACAACTAACTGCTGCGTGGTGGTTTACTAGAAATCTAGAACCTGAAAAAGCAACCATTAAAAGATTATCTTTAACTCCAGAAGATGTTATACAAGCTAAAAAAGTTTCTGGAAATTCCAAACCTGCTACAGATTTTATAGGAGATACCTATGTTAAAGAAGCAGGAATTGCTTATAAGCCTATTGAAGATTGGGGATTACCTCAAATTTATAATCAACTAGCAATAAAATCTAATCCTGAATTATTTAAAACAACTCTTCAAAAAGCCTCAAAAGCTCAATGGGGAGATAAAACAATAGGTACACGAATAGCTAAAGAAAGAATGGATGATGGTAGTTTATGGGAAGTTACTAAAAAAGGAAAGTTGTTATTTAAAGGACCACCTGTTTTAAATCATTTTCATAGAAAAAGACAATTTACTGATCCTAAAGCAGTTAAAATTATTGCTGACGCAGGATTTTTAGAAACTAATATTGATACAGTTTTAAAGAAATTTATTTCTAGTTCAGTACAAGGCATTGAATTTGGCAGGGCTATGGGAATGGCTTTAAGAGGTTTTAAAAAAGACGGAACTCCTATAGTAAATTATAATGTTCTAAATAATTTTCTGAAAACATTAAGGCAAGATTTATCTACTGGTAAAATAAGCCACAAAGATTTTAAGAGAAAACAAAACAATATAATACGTAATGTTGATCTTTATTTTAATAAACATGGTAGTGCAATATGGGATAGTCAAATTCCTAAAAATGCTATGGCAGTATTGACTTTCTTAGGAAACTCAACTATGCTGACTCGTTCATCTATTGCACAGTTGGGCGATTTAGTACAGCCTCTTTCAAATTCTCATTCGTTTTGGTCACCTATTAAAGCAATGACTAAAATGTCTTTAAAAGGTAGAAATTATGCTAGAGAATTTGGACTACATCATAAATCAACTTATGAAAAAGATGTCAGGGCTTTGTACGCAGGTGCTGATCCTGATACCAAGACTCAAGAAGCTTTTGGTACTGCAAATCAATGGCTTTTTAAATGGAATGGTATGACACCTTTAACAGATATATCGGCACGTTTTGCTTTTAATACTGGAATTGAAGATGCCTTTAAAATGGCTCATAAATTTGCAGGACAACGTGTTAAAAAGCATATTAGAATACAACTAAATAATCATGGTCTAACAGACAGCCATTTAACATATTTGAAAAAATTTAAAACAGTTGATGAAGCTTTTGATGATTCATTAGGACAAAGAATACTAATTAAATCTGGTAATAAAATAAAAGATAGGGATGTTGGTGTTCCTACGTCAGGTAATAGGATGCATTTTGCTCAACATAAAGACCCATTTATAAGATCATTAGGAATGTTTTTATCTTGGGCTCAATTTAAAACCACACAACTTAATAGTTTAATTAATAGAGTTGAAAATGGTGATGCTGCACTAGCAATTAAAATGTTAGCTGGTGTTGTAGTTTTTGGTGGTCTAAGAGAATTACAAATAGCAGCAAGTCCTGCAAGAGATTACTACGAAGACAATGCTCCTATAAATTGGAGTCCTAAGTGGTGGCAAGAAGCAGCAACTTTAAAAGGATTAATTCCTTGGCAAGTTGAAAAAATAGCTAGGTCTTTTGCTACTAATTCAGGTGGTACTTCTATAGAAAACATTACTCCACTTTTTTCTTATATCAATAAAACAGCACAAATGCCTAGTAAAGTAATTAGAAATTTCGAAGCAGAAGATTATGAAGGTGCTATTGTTAAAGCAATAGAACCTTTACCACTAGCTAAAGATTTAACAAATATAATAAATAGAATATATGCATTATTAGGTATTAATGAAGAATATAAAGATGAACCAACACGAAAAAGAACAAAAGATTATACTGGTTTTTTTGAAGGTGGTAAAGTATCTGAAGACCATCCAGTACCTAATGCACCTCTGATACCAATGGAAAGAAAAGATAGAATAGGTACTCAAAGCTATGCTGTTCAAGCTAGTGCAGAACCTCTTAATCCATTTACAGGTGAGCCGTATACAGCTATTTATAAAAAACCTAATAATGTATAAAGAATTTTTACATCATTTAGAATACAGAGAAGGTAACGTAGACCACGTATACCTTGACTCATTAGGTAAGCCTACTTGTGGAGTTGGACACTTATTAACTGAACAAGAGTGTAGACAATACGATGTAGGTGAAAGAGTATCACAACGTATTAGAGATAATTGGCTTGA
>CEUX01063643.1_pt1 | contig 11245 bp, 14 predicted proteins | sample 531361 | NCBI WGS metagenome assembly CEUX01 (sample SAMEA2622736, study PRJEB7988) | marine metagenome | isolation source: saline water (ENVO:00002010), including
TGTTTAAACTAATAGATAAAACTTCAACTTATGAGACACATTATAATTGGTATGAGAAAAATTATAATTGGTAATAAAGAAATATAGGAACTTTTTTTAGTTTAGGTATTATATAGAGTAAGAAATATTTTAATTAAAATGGAGAAAAAACATGATTATGACACTAACAGAAAACGATTTTATAGAATTAACCAATAAATATTCTCAATATAAAGATAATTTCTCTCATGTGGGGAAAAAAGCACTATTTGAATATTTACAAGAATATGAGCAAGACACAGGTGAGCAGATAGAATTTGATTATATTTCTTTATGTTGTGAATATTCAGAATACGAGACAGAACAAGATTTATTACAGGAATATTCTTCTAAATCATTAGAAAGTTTAAGAGAAGAAACAGAAATAATCGAATTTACAAAATATAACCTTTCTGCATTTCCAGAAACATATAAATCTTATATTATTAGAGATTTTTAAAATAATCCGGAACTTATAGGAAAAAAACTCTTATAAGGGGTAAGAAATATAATAATAATTTTCATTAATAGGAGAAAATAAAAATGAAAAATATGAATAACTTACTAAACCAATTACATAAATTAAGATTACCTAAAACAATGGTTATCGCAATAATGAACAGAGCCAAAAAAATAGGCACGGCTAAAATACTTCTAGGTTCAGATAATTCTATTGAATTTGTGGAGAAATATTATAAGGAATATAACAAGGGAATCAATGGCCGTTGGTATCTGACAAGAAGAGACAATATAAAATGGTTAAATCTTAATTATGATTACAATGGTAAACAGGTTATAGATTTAAGAAACTAATACATATTAGAACCAAGACAACAAGCCCCCTTGAAATATTAGGGGGTTTTTTGTTTTAGGGGTATATGTTGGTATAGGTTAACCAATTATAATTGATTCTAGGCCTATTTTAAAGCGTTTTAGCATGTATTATATTGGCTACTTGTGATTAACTTGGGATTAATTAGAAGGTATTATATAAAGTTTATAAACACGGGAACATTTATCCCCTTATATAGTGTAAGTAGTATGAATAATAATATTAACTTAAAAATAGGATATATCATGAATAATATGAATACGATAGAAAGAATAAGAAGATATAATAGATTGGCTTTAATACTTGTTAGAACAGACGAAGAACAACGAGAAATGGAAAGATTGGAAGCTTTACTTCCTAATAATCCTGCCAATGTTATTATAACACTATTAAGAGAACAACAAAAGCAATTAGAACGAGATGTAGCGAATCTAGGAGATACTATTGAAAGCAGTGCGAGTATCGAACAAATAATGATTGAAATGCTATCTACTCTTAAAAGCAATTTAAAGACTGCCAAAGAGATTGAAAGAGAATATAACAAAGCATATCACAGGAGTATATAATATAGCAGTTTTTTAGTAGCATATATTAACCACAGGAACGAAATTTCCCTTTTAGGTTTTTCAACCTAATTGGGATTTTTCAACCCCAAAGTGTTGGGGGGGTAATTCGCAATAATACAACGACACACAAAATCCTATAATTTTTTGGGGAAAATTTTTTCGTATTAAGGTTTCCCTAATATTAGGGTCCCTAATATGTAATGGGGGGTTAGGGTACCCTACATAAGGTTTCCCTAATAGGGATTCCTTAATAAGGTTTCCTTACATAAGGTTCCTTACATAAGGTAATACCTTAATATGCGAGAACCAAAAGAGGCCTTTTAAGATAATATATAATCCAAAGCAATCCAAGAAAAAAAGAACAAAAAGAACAAAAATAATTTATTTTGAGAAAAACCACAAATATTTATTGTAAAGGATATAAAAACGTTTTTAACTTCAATCAAACTAAAGGAGAACCCTATGGATAACGTCAAGAAAAATATGGAACTATACCAAGATAGGTTTGATGCATTGGTGCAAGAGAAACAAGGATTGGTAAATCGTATTGCTGAAATTAATACAGCAATGGAACAATTACGAGGTGGGATAATAGCACTAAAAGGAATAGAAGCTCCTGCTGAAAAGAAAAAGAAAAAAGTATTAAAGAAGGATAAAAAATAAATGGACCTGGGGCAAGACATAAGACGAATAAAAACTCTAGCAGAGGATTTAAAAGGTGCGGAGATATTTGCCCCTAACCCAGATGTGCTTGAACAACTAATTGAATTGTTTCAAGCTATTGAATCATTAGACGAACCAACGCTAGTTGATTCTGTTGACATGATACAGTTTACACAAGATGGCGAAGAACCAAAAGCTTAAACGAGGAATCGTATTTCCAGACATACACTTTCCTTTGCATGACGAGAAAGCATTATCATGTGCTTTACAAGCAGTAGAGATAGTTAAACCTGACATCTATATCAATATTGGAGATGTTGGCGAGTGGCATCACTTCTCTGCTTGGAAGTATAAAGGAAAGAAGTTACCTGACTTAGAATATCAAATCCCTTATTGCGAACAAGATATTGCAGATGTCAATGCTGGACTAGATAGGATTGATGCAGTATTAGACAAGCATAAGGTCAAAGAACGATATATGCTACAAGGAAACCATGAACTATGGTTAGATAACTTTGTAGATAAATATCCATACATGACAGAGTATAGGTTTCCAAAAGCCTGTAGAATTAAAGAAAGAGGATATAAGTATTACGAATACAACCTTCCATTAAAGATTGGAAAGATTAATTTTATTCACGGCACATACGCAACTACTTATCACGCCAAGAAACATCTTGAGACATATGGAGCCAACATTATGTACGGACATACTCACGATATTCAGCGACATACATTGACAAAACTTGATGCAGGAACGATTGGAGCTTGGGGGATTGGATGTCTTAAAGATATGTCAAGAGAGAAAAACAAGTGGTTGCGAGGCCGTCTTCATAACTGGAACCATGCATTTAGCATTATTACCTGGTTTCCGAATGGCAATTTCCAAGTGGAAGTCATTGAGATTGTCAATGGGAAATGTATCGTATGGGGTAATACTGTTGAAGGCTAATGCATAAAAGAGTTATCAAAGGAATCCCTCGTTATGTATTTGATAATGAGCAAGAATTTCGTGACATGTTTCCTGATGCAACGTTAGTTAAGGACTGGAGAGATGGAGAAAAAAACGATTGGGTATTGACTGACGATAAGAAAGTTACACAAATACTCAACAAAAAAACAATGAAGAACACAAGCATCAAAGCTTTTGATGAATACTTTGTTACATTGCTTGGCCCATGCTTCGGTTCCAGTAAGATGGAAGGGGAGCCTAAAAAAGATTATAATTCTTTTAGCACACGAAAAAATATAGAAGACAAACCATTAACATGGAGAGAGATACGATTTGTTAAGATGATTGCTCATGGGGAAGTTCCTATGACTGCATACTTAGAATGTTTTGAAACTAATAATAAAGAGACAGCAAAAGTTAAATCGTCAGTTCTCTTAAGGCAAACAAGGATAAAACAAGAAGTGGAAAAAGAAATAGAAGAATTACTGAGTGAGATTGGTATTGATAAACGATGGACACTAGAACAGGCAAAGAGCATTGTAGAGAATGAAGATACATCTGATGCTGTGAAATTAAGAGCCTTGGAAAACTTTATGAAGATACAAAGCATGTATCCTAAAGAAAAGAAAACAGACCAGTTATTACTTGGACAAGCATTTACTGGATTTAGTAAAGACGAAATATTAGAAATGAGTAAGGTGAACTTAATTGAAAGCGGAGAAAAAGAAGATTAATATAATCCCTGGTCCGTCTACCATGGCGGAAAGAGATGAAGTATTAGCTAAAGCATATAAAGATTTAATATTCTTTGGCCGTGTATTCCTACCGCAAGACTTCCTACATAAAAGTGAAAGCCCTCAATTTCACTATGACCTATCTAAAAAACTAATTACTCATAAACCTGGAGCTCGTATTTGTAATATTGTTCCCCGTGGTATGGGTAAGAGCATCTTATCTAAAGCAGCTATTATGCATAAGTTTTTATTTGCAGAGACTGATAAGCAAAATTTTGTGGCCTGGGTATCAGAAGAGCAGGGACAATCTGTTGACCATCTTAAATATATTAGACATCACTTTGAAGAAAATGATATTATTCGTTACTACTTTGGTAATATGGATGGTGGTAGTGTAGGGAAAAGATGGACAGAGAAAGATATTGTTACTCCTAAAGGAGATAGAATTATTGCAAAAGGTTCATCTCAAAGGTTGAGAGGTAGAGCAGAAGTAGGAGTAAGATACACTGGAATCATTCTTGATGACTTTGAATCAGAGTTAAATACTAAAACACCAGAGAGAAGAGCAGAGTTAAAAAAGTGGATTGTGTCTACTGTATATCCATCACTAGAAGAAACCCCAGGTAACGAAGGTTGGATTTGGTTGGCTGGAACTATTGTTCACTATGACTCCTTTTTGCAAAATATTTATGATGGAGTTAGAGAGGCAGAAAAAGATAATCGTAAATATCCTTGGGATGTAACATTTCATAGAGCTATTGAAGATAGTAAACCTTTATGGCCAGAACAATTCTCTTTAAAGAAGTTAGAAAGTAAAAGAAAAGAATTTATTGAAGCAGGTTTAGTTAATAAGTTTGCACAAGAGTATATGAATGATGCTCGTGATTCTTCATCCGCCGCATTTAAAGTGGATAGAGTTCAATACTATAATCATAAATTTGAAGTAAGAAATAGATTTTGTTATTTAGTAAATAACGAAGAAGCAATTCCTATTAATGTTTATATAGGAGTTGACCTTGCTGCTACTGCAACTAAGACATCTGACTATCAAGTTATATTAGTTATGGGGATAGATGCAAACAAGAATAGATATATATTAGATTACTTCAGAGAAAAGATACCTGCGTTTGATATGGCAGAAAAAATTGTGGGCATGGCTAAGAAATATGCACCAGTAAGAAGAGTTACTATTGAAACAGTAGCGGCACAAGAAATGGTTAGAGATATGACAACTCGTATGTCTGTTAAAGATAGAAGGCTGATGCCAGGAATATTTAAAGGGGTAAAGCCTCCACATGGAATTAAAAAAGAAGATAGACTGGAAACATCACTTGGACCTATTGTTAATTCTAAAAAACTTTATATAAAAAAACACATGACTGAAATAGTAGATGAACTGTTTGAACATCCAAAACCAAAGAATGATGACTTAATGGATGCTCTGTATTATGCAGACTACTTTGCAAGAGCCCCTAATAGCACAGCTATTGAGGCAAAAAACTTTGCAGAAAACATTGAAAAGAACGTTAACATTAAAAAAAATAAGATATATAATTGGATAACTGGGTCTATTGACTGAAAGTTCTTGCCTACCGAATGGCAAAATTTGTAAATTTCAGCGAATAATTATATCTCTTTCTAAGGAACTTTATGGAAAATGACAATAGAGCATTAAAAAACCAAGAGCTATTTGACAGGTACAAGAACGATAGAGAGGCTTGGGAGAATGATGCTAGACAGGATTTAGATTTTTATTTAGGAAATCACTTTACCCAAAACGAATCAAATGAATTAGCTTCACGTAACCAGGCAGATGTGCCTATGGATAGGATTTCTCCTGCAGTAGAGAGGCTAAAAAGTATGTTAACTTCTAGACCACCTGCTTTTACGGTGGTCCCTAGAGAAGACTCTGATACTTCATTAGCTTATCTGTGGAGAGAAGTGATGGGTTTTATTTGGCAAAATTCTGATGGAGATGCTCATGTTAAACAAGCAATACACGATTATTGTGTATTAGGTCTTGGATTTTTATATGCATACATTGACTATGATTCTGACTTTGGAAAGGGAGATATAAAGTTCTCATACCTTGACCCGTTCAGAGTTTATGTTCCAGCATCTTCAAGAGATAGATTTTTTAATGATGCTGACAACATTATCTTGTCAACAATTTTAACTGAAGACCAAGTATTAAATTTATATCCAGAGCTTGGTTCTAGTATTGACCCAGAGACAGGAGAAGAAGTAGATAGATTAATTGACAAAATATCAGCATATCATAAAGATGATGAATACCCAAGTAATGTAAATAAAAATTCTACTAACAGTTATACACCAGATACTGTTAGAGGATATACAGAACAGAATTATAAAAGATTTCAAATATTAGAAAGATTTTATAAAGTAAAAGTTCCTTTCTATCGTTTGATGGATAATCAAAATGGAAAAGAATTTATTGTTGATGAGTCTGACTTTAAAATATTTTTAGAAAATAATAAAGAATTAATAGAGAATGGCCTGATAGATATAATTCAAGTCTATCAGAACAGAGTTAAGGTTATTGCAACTATTGGTGAGGTAGTGCTGTATGAGACAGTACTAAACACAGACGTTTACCCAATAGTACCTATAGCAAATGTTTGGACACAAACTCCTTATCCTCGTTCTGATGTATCTAGGGCGAGACCAATGCAACGTTTGCTAAATAAATTATGGTCTCTAGCACTATCTCACGCACAAGCTTCTGCAGGATTAAAACTTATGGTTCCTATAGGAAGTGTTGAAAATTTATCTCAGTTAGAAAAAGATTGGGCTAATCCAAATGCGGTAATAGAGGTTGACTCTTCTCAAGGGGAACCTCATTATCCAGCTCCACAACCTTTAACTGGAGAGTTTTATAGACTGATACAGCAGTGTGAATTTTATATTAATTTTATTTTTGGCATTCCAGAAATAATGCAAGGAGTGGGAGACAAAGCTCCAGACACTGCAAGAGGGACAGAAAGAATTATTGCTCTTGGTAGTGAAAGGCCTAAATCAAAATTAAGAGATATAGAATTTAGTATTAAGAGATTAGGTAAAATAATGTATAACTATGCTAAAACACATTATGATGTTCCAAAGCTAATGCGTTTAGTTCAACCTAATAACGATATTACAGAAATGTTATCTCAAATTTATACAGATAAAACAAGAGTTGTATTTGATTTAAAGAAAGATAAACATAACCTAGAACAGCATGATGTAGGTATTGAGTCTGGTTCTACACTGCCAACAAGTAAATATGCTGAACTTGCTGTATATATGGAAGCATACCAAATGGGAATTGTTGACCAGGTAGAAGTGTTAAAAAAGAATCCAGATATTTTTGATAAGGAAGGTATCTTGACAAGAATGAATCAAAGAGCAGCTATGGAACAGCAAATTGCTGCAATGGGAGAAGAAATAAAGAATTTACAGGGAGACCTGCAAACGGCTACAAGAGAGTCTATCTCTGACAGAAAACGAACTGAAGTTGAGAAATTTAAGTCTCGTTTAAAAGATATAGAGTCTAACGCCACTGCCGATAGGCGAATAAACAAAAACAAGTTAAACGACAAGGTGTTGCTAGAACTCGAGAAATTACGTGGAGACCTCAAAGTTATTGAGAATGAAATGCGTAGTTCAACTCAGAAAGAGGACTAGACATCAAAGGAGATTAATATGGAAAACGAAACATCAACAACCGATACTCAAGCTTCAGAATCTATGGATGAGGTTCAAGCTGGGTCTCAACAAGAAGGTACTTTAGAAGTGAATGAAGATATGAACTGGGAAAAAGAAGCTAAAAAGTTTCAATCTATGTATGATAGAGCAGAAGCTGATAAAAAGCATCTTAGTCAGTACAAACCCTTAATTAACTTACTAGAGCAAAGACCTGACCTTGTAGAGACTTTACGAGATAGTATTGTCGGTAATACTGGTGAAAGTAATACAACTGAAGCACAACAGTTAATAGAAGACGAGTTCAATCCGTGGGATGCGTATAATAAGCCAGGCTCAGCTTCATATAATTTTAGAGTGAAGGAAGAGGAGGCTAGAATAAATAGTGCAGTTAACAATGCTATGAAAGGGCAAGAACAAAGACAGTTCATTACTAATACAGTAAACAAACTAGAAAGTGATTTTGGTATGAATAAAGACGAAGTGCAGGAGTTTATGCAGTTTGCTCAACAGCCAAAAGACAATGTTCCTCTTGATAATTTAGTCAAGTTATTTAAAATGAATAAAGGTGATTATAAAGAACCTGTAATTCAAAAACCTGACACAAGTAATCAAGCAAGAACAGCTGGTGTATTACAAGGAGGAACTGTTCCTACTAAATCTGAAAAAGATAATATGTGGGATAATATTCTTAGTGCAGCTCAAAGAGGTAGCATTGCTAAAGGAATAAAACGCTAAACAATAATACCTTAAAGGGGGAAAACAATGGCAATAACAAGCGGACAAATGAAAGCGTCAAACTTGACATCCGCAGCTACTTCCGCTGATTATGGACAGGCACCAGACCAAAGACGAATTTACAATTTTTCTGATAGGGTTGCTGAACTCGCACCAGAAGAATCACCGTTTTTCGTTTATTTGGCTAAGACAGCTAAAATGCCTACTGACGATTCTTTATTTCGTTTCTTAGAAGATAGAAGTAAAGTTGATTACACCAGTAGAGAATTTTATATTGACGGTGCTGTAGGTACTGTTGCTGCAGGTAGCTCTTATACAGTTACTGTAGACGACGGTGCTTCAAGTCCTGCATCTGTAGACTGGCTTATCAAAGGCATGGTCTTTGCTGCTAGAACCGTAGGGGATTCTGATACTGCTGGATTTGGACAGGCTATTTTTAGAATAGAATCTGCACCAGCAGACAATGGAGCTGATACTAGCTTTACAGCTAAATGTATTAGCACTTCAGCTACAACAGGCTCAACTACACTTGCAGACGATGACAGATGTCAGGTAATCGGTAGTGCATTCGCAGAAGGGTCTGGTTCTCCAGACGTGTGGTCAAACAGCATTGATGATGATTATGGGTATACCCAAATCTTCAAAACAGCTGCTGAAATCACAAACACTGCTTATGCAACAAAGATGCGTGGATATGCAAATGAGTTTGAACGTGTATTAGCTCTTAAGATGAGAGAGCATAAAGTGGACTTAGAAAGAGCATTTCTTTTTAATCAAAAAGCAAGACAAGGCGGTATTCAATATACTGAAGGTCTTGTTGGTCACATCATCAAAAACAGTTCTTTTGTAGGCGGAACAACGAATCTATCTTATAGTTCAGGTAAAGCCTATGCAAGAACTTGTACAACTGCTGAGTTAACTTATGACAGACTATTAAGTGACTTAGAAGTTATCTTTGACCCAGCAAGAGGCGGAGCAAGTGAAAAACTTGTATTAGCTTCCTTGCCAGTCATCACATACTTTAACAAAATGGGCGATGGTGCATTCGTTGATGCATCAGCAGGTTCAGCTAGTAACATGCCTTACAGAGTAAACATGGACAATGTTGATGGTTCTTTTGGCCATAAACTTATGGAAATTAATACTGTGCACGGTAGCATGTATCTAGTGAAACAACCTCTATTCAGAGGTCACTCAGCTGGATTAATGCTTATGGCTGATATGAGTAAATTATACTACAGACCTTTAGTAGGTAATGGAGTCAATCGTGATACTCAAGTTATGACAAATGTACAAGCTGCAGATGAAGACTTGAGAAAAGACATGATTCTTACCGAAGCTGGTTTAGAAGTATGTTTACCAGAGTCACACGCTCTATACAATGTAGAGGGGGTATAAGATGGCTAGAAGTAAAGTGTTGAATGAAAGTAGTGGGCATCACAATGCTGACTACCGCCAAATTATCAAAGTAGAAGATAGCACTAATGATAGAGCTTTATTAGCTCAAAACAGTGGTGCTTTAGTTATTTTGAGAGCAACAGGCGGAGCTGCTGACATTCAGTTACCAGCTGCTTCAGGAAACGAAGGCGTATGGTACGAGTTCGTTATTAATGAAGCTCTTGATGGTAAAATTACTATAGAAGCAAAAGACGGAACAGACTTCTTCGTTGGAGAAGTATCTGATGTCGAAACTGCTACACCTTCTAATGTTGCATTCAATGGTTCATCTCACGATGAACTTGAGGTTGCATCAGGTGCTGCAATAGGACATGTACATCTTGTTATTACTTCTGATGGTGATAATTGGGTAGTATGGGGACAAGCTCACGATGTGAGTGATGTTGCTGCTGCTGCCTCATCAGGTAACGCATAAACAGTATAGGCTACTGGGGAGTGGGTTTATCTCACTCCCAAAAGCCAAAAAGATTTTTTTAATTAACAGGAGAATAAAATGGCAGCATATAATGCAAATGTAAAAGTAGTTATTAATGATATAAGCGATGCAGCAGATTCAGTATCTGGTTCTTTAGCAGCAGATATTAAAGCAGCGGTAAATGCTTTAGACAGCACTAGTGAAGCAATTATAGATGTTTCAGTTGTAAAGTTAGACCGTTCAAGAGTGGCTTATATAATTCTATATACATAATAGATGAAGTGTCAACATTGCAATGAACCTAATCCTGAAGGATATTTTAATTGTCCTTCATGTGGGCAAAGAGCTGCTAAGTCCAAGTGGAATACGAACTTTGTTATAAGGGAGAATACACCATGGGCAAGAGCTATTAGACAAGATAAGATAAACTTTGGGACTAAAGATATGGATAAACATATTAAAGAAACAAAGAAGAAGAATGAAGAGACAGCTAAAAAGAAACTATATGATTCTATTAGCTGGGATAGAGAAAGCACAACAGTTAAAACTTAATGGGAAGAAACAGAAGAAAGTTTGGAAATAAGAAAAAAGTGAGAAGAGCTATGAAAAAAAGAAAACCATATCCACCTAAAAGAAAACGAAAGAGATATTAAGATGAATGACCTTTTAGGCATGTATGAAGATGGCAAAGAAGAGAAAGACTCTATTATACAGGAAATGTATGATAGATTTATGACACCTGCTAATAGACTATTGAATGGTGCTATTAATGATAAGGAATATAAAGAGCAGAGTGCACTATTAAATGCTATAAGAGAAGGAGCTCTATACGGAGAAAATGGAAAAAATTTATATGGAGAAAGCTCAGAAGCTGTTGCTGATTCTTTACAATCTTTTGGGGGTAAGGTTGGATGGTTGGAATCAGATAATATTATAGATAGAGTTCAAGAACCACGAGGTCCAGGAAGAGGTAAGTATCAATATGAAATGAATGTATTTACTGGAGGATTAGAAGATAATGTGTTTTTACCACAGGGTGCAGCATTAACTGGACATAGAACTGGCGAAAATATACATACTAACTATGGGATTGGCGTTGTAAAAGAAGGTAGCCCAGAACATAAAGCTTTATTAAAAAAACAAAATAATAAAAATTATAATCCTCAA
>CEUX01093237.1_pt1 | contig 11245 bp, 2 predicted proteins | sample 531361 | NCBI WGS metagenome assembly CEUX01 (sample SAMEA2622736, study PRJEB7988) | marine metagenome | isolation source: saline water (ENVO:00002010), including
TCATGAGTAACGCTTATTGTTGTATCAGTCATAGAGTCTATTGGTCCTAATTTAACAGTGTTTAACAAACTAGCGTTATCAAAACTACCTACGTTTGAAACACCAGTAGTATAATAAACGATGTCTCCTACTTGTAAGGAAGTATTTAAAGTATCAAAAGTTAAAGTTGTAGTTTGAACAGGCATTTTATTTTATTTTTTAATTAAGGAGTGTCAATAAATATTTCGTCACCACCTTCCCAATCATTACAAACTTGGCCTGCAGCAAATCCAAGCATAGGACCATTAGGATTGGTTGGAGGATAAAACACTAAAGTATTCAACGGGGTTACTACACCATTACGTCGCCGTGAAAGACCATCTGCAGTTAGACCACTTGTAAAATTAGGTGAGGCCATATCCGCTACACCAAGATTATCTAATAAAGTCCACATGGCAGCGCCTTGACCATTAGTTTTTCCATATTTTCCACAGGCTATTGCATGCGTCACAAATAGTGTAACATAAGAACATGATCCATCTTCGTTGCCCGCATTAGAGTTATAGTTAGTAGCAGTTGGATCTGTACATCCATCCACTCCATAAGCACATGAACCATCATCACACGATGCGTTAATATCATAATTATCTGCTGTTGGATCCATACAACCTAAGGTGCCGTAACAACATGAGCCGTCATCCGTATCTGCGCTTGAATCATAATTAGCAGCAGTTGAATCTGTACATCCCGCGACTGAGAAGCCACCGCCTCCGCCACCACCAGCACCAATTAGACAAGTACCATCATCAAATGTTGCAGCTGGCCAATAGTTATCCGCCGTTGGATCTGTACAGCCTTCATAAGTACAACTACCTGGGTTAATAACAACGCCATTAGCGTCAGTACTATAATCAGGCAACCAAGAGTTATTCTCATCATAATTTAACGGATCCCATGTTGCGTTAGAATCAAAGTTAGTAGCACCATTAGCCCCGTTTGGATTAGCTGTTGTATTATCCATACAACCAGGTGAACAAGGATCGCCATGTAGCCAACTAGGCGAATCCTGCCAAAGCAAAATAACTACTTCTTGAAAAGTATAACCACCTTGACTACCAGGAGGGCCACAAACAGCAGGCTGGTCAGCATCAGTAAAAGTCTCAACATTAACAATTCCACTTTGACACTCATAACAACTAACAGTATAAGTACATGAACCATCATCGTTATCTGCGTTAGAAATATAGTTGTTTGCGTTAGAATCTGTACATCCAAATTGAACTTGATTAGAAGCCGCCACTACATTATTTCCGTCTATATAATCACAGATATTAGCTGGAGGATTACCAACAACTGTAACCTCATATGTTTCAGGTGGTATAGAACTAAAAGTAATATTACCCTGACCGTCATCCATATATGATACACTGTCATATGGTGGAGGTGGTTGATTACCATCAAGAAAAGTTTGTGAATACATAATTTGGCCACTTGCGTTTCTTACTTCATATGTATAAGGCATATAAGGAGCATCTGGATCCACATTTATGAAGAGTACCCCACCTTCTCCTATATAATTTTCTGGAGATGTAGTAACGGTAATTGGAGTGCCGCTGTAATTATTACCACCAACAGTGTAATCGCAATAAAAACAACTACCATTATTTGGTATAGGATCATAAGTAGCATTTGAATCATAATTATCAGCGTTTGAATCTATACATCCATCACCTGTACAAGCGAAATTTGGATCTTGCTGTAAACCGTAATTCCCATCGAAAGGTGAATAATTAACGGACTCTGGAGGTTGAATACCAACAAACGTTGCGTTAAAATAATTTGCTGCTAAAGGCTCTAAACAACCATACCAAATACAAGTGCCATCATCAGTATTAGCCAATGCGTTATAGTTATCTGCTGATTGTAACATGCAGCCATACACGAAGGCCTCACAACTACCATCGTCGTCATTTGCGGACGAGTTATAATTCCACATAGTAGGATCAGTACATCCACTTACAATACTGTATGCACACGTGTTATTATCATAACAAGCGGAACAACCGCCAGCGCCATATTGCCACGCTTCGTTTGGAAAAATGGTTGTGTTATCAGCATTAACATCAGTACAACCTTGCCATTGACAACTACCGTCATTTGTATTTGCTAGTGAATCATAATTGAACGCACTAGGAAGCATACACCCGTATGCAAAAGGCTCGCATAATCCACTATCTATAACAGCATTTGAATCGTAATTAAACATACTACTGTCCATACAACCAATTACATCTGATTGTTCTGCAACGCTTAGCAAAACACCTAAACCTTGTATATTAGAACTACTTTGATCAAAAGAAGAACTACCATCTGCATTGACAAAAACATTGGTATTATTAACATGTTGAATTGGATTTCCTTTTATATAGTTAAACCATTTACCTTCTTTTTCTATAAATTCTACTATATTACCAGTTTGTTTATTTGTAACTATAGAATCAATATACCATCCATTTTTTGCTGCAAGATTGTAATATTGATTATCACTTAAATTACTAATAACTTTAGATTTACTACCTTCATAATTTATAGTTTTAAATGATTTAACAATACCAGGATTATCATTTAATACAACATTAAAAGTAGACCAATCAAGACTTGAATGAATATTATAAAAAGTGTTTCTAGGGCTATTCTCATCGTGATGTCTCCATAATTGACCATCTTTAAAAGTATAATATTCATTAGCGCAACTTATAGCATTTTCAGGTATAAAAGATTTAAAACTAACCCATCCTCTTACATTTTCCTTAAACGTAACTGTTTTGTTAATATCATTTAACGTAATATTATATTGATCTTTTTTGTCATCATAACTTCCAACTAATTTGTTAGTAAGTTTTAAATTATCTCTAAACCAATCTTTCATCCCGTGATCAGATATAGCTGTTAATCCATCGTTAGATAATCTAATAATAGCGCCTCGAACTTTATCAGCAAAATAAGCTCTATATGATTCCGATGCAAATGATTCTGGATTTGTTGATATACCATATTCTCCAGCGTAAGGTGTAGCTGTACCTAAAACTCTATTTGTAGCTGTAACATTTGAATTCCCGTCAGCATTAAATAACGCATCTTTATTTGCTAATATTCTTAATATTCTATCTTCGCATAAAGCCACTAAATCACCACCTTGTCCCCATCCAGCTTTTATTCTTTGTATACTACCATAAATAGGATTTATATCTTTTGTTATTTTTTCAGCCGCTATAAACTGATTTAAATCGTTAACTCCAGACGTTGAGTTATATATTCCCGAGTATATTAACCCATATTTTCTTCTTTCTTGTTTATATTCATGTTCTAGAGTTGTAGATGCTTTTATTCCATTAGCAATATACGGTAAATTAAATGTATCTTTAATTCTATTAGATTCAACTCCATTTCCAAAAGAAAAACAGTTATGCCAATTTAAGAAATAATCACTATTATATAAAGAAGAATGTAACTTTATTTTTTTAGATGCTTGAGGCACGTTGTCATCTGGATAAATTTCTTTTATCCTCACACTAAAAGCTATACCATTAGGTTTTGTTATTCTTAATAAACTACCAACATGAATAGGTTGCAATGTACTACCATCCGGAGCTGTTAAAGAGCCAGGCCCAATCCAAATGAAATCAGATAAAGTAATTATATCACCAGTCGGAGACGTGTTAGATACAATTGTTACATTTGTCCAATCTCCATGTCCCTCTCCTGACGGGCTTTCTATATTTGATCCAGTTGGTATCGCAGAGTTAATAGTACTTGGGTTTAGGGCAATCGGATTATTTTCGCTTATTTCATAATAAATATCTAACCCAGTGTTGTCTTTAGGTTCAGTTTCCCAAACAAAAGGATCTGGAGGTAAATAACCACCATCAGGATATGTTTCAACAGGTTCAACCATTATCATTTTATATCCAACAGCCCCAATTCCACCAGAACCACCATTATTTGTACCACCGTTAATATCTGTCCAATGCGCAGAGTATTTATCAGTATTAGATTCTGTAAAATTACTAACACTATTCATAACAACTTGTCTAAATTCTAAAGCACTATTAGCAGTACCATCACTAGTAATATTAGTACTAATATCGTCAGAATCATAGTGTAAAGGCGTATGATAACCAGTTAAAGTGATTACGTATCCCGTGCCATTGTACTCTGAGATACTTTTTATAATTATATTACCAGAGTCGGGACTAGCGCCTAAATTATTGTAACTACTAAGCATCATTCCTTTATGTAACGTGTACTCTTCTCCATTTGGAGAGTTACCATTAGAACATGTGGATCGTATCGTATCTACGGTTATTGTGTTGGTAGTTTTATCGTTATTATTGTTAGAACTACCGTATATATTTTCAGCAATACATTTTATGCCTTGTAATTGTAATCCATTTTCTATAAAACCAAAATTATTAGATACAACAGCTGTTGGATCCCAACCTGCCATCGATGGTTTTAAATTAATATTAAATGATCTATGATAGGTTGAAGCACCCCAAATTAAATGACGAGAATGAAATTTATTACCACTACGCTGCACCGTTGAATCGTGTCTAGCGAATCTTACTCTATTTTTCTTTTGTGTTTGATTTATAAATGTATATACTGTTTCTGTAGGATCATGCTCCCATTTAAACATGGCTCCAGCTTCTAATCTTTCAACAAAATTGACAGTTCCACCATCACTATTTACCCCAACTCCAGGTTCACCTACCGAGAAAAAATCTTCAAATGTTCCATGGTATTGGTTAGGAACTACACTTCCATCACGAGTAAACTCTCGTAAAGATCCATCTGGATTTTCAAAACCAATCCCACCAAATCCTAATCTCATAGAGCTAGCTTGTGAAAAGTGATTGGTACCAGGTCCTAAATTTGAAACCGCTGTCCAACCATCATCTCCTAAGTTGTTATCTTGTGGCGTAAAGTTGTTCATATTATTGTTGTTACCCCAAATCAAATTAGTAATTTCACCATTTGCACCAGCGTAACTACTATATTTATGTGTAGATCTATCTATAAACCAAACCCCATCTCCACCTATAGGTTCGTATGGTCCATCGTGATTTTCATCGTATCCTTCTCTAAAGTAAGCTTCTCTAGCGAAAAAATGATTATAATTTATACCACCAGGATTATTATCATTAACACCTCCGTAACCAGGATAAACTTTATCAGCAAAATCAAATGTTACCATGTTTGAACCTGGTGTAAAGTCAGGATTTCCAACTTTTCGCCATGAATTAATAAGAGAAGCTTGGGCACATCTAGTTAATAAATCACCATCGCTATCTAAAGCATAAATCATTTTAGATGCTTTCTCAATATAGTTCGTACCTTCAGAATCAGATAATTGAGGTTTTATTTTGCCATCGTTTTGTACTTTAGCGAAAAATCTACCATCAAATTTAGGTGAATTCTCTACTAAAGCTTTAGTAATATAAACTACTACATCATCAGTTGCTTTATTTGGTGCTGCTGCATTGTCAAAAATAAAATTTATATCATCTTTAAGATTTGTGTCTAAAGATACCCAATATTCAGTTGGAGGATTAAATTGACCTTGATTTAACTTGTCAGATGTAATTTGCGCTACTTTATACTGTTGAGAATAATCTGAACCAGTTGCAAACTGAATATATAAATCTTCAGTAATATCTTCTAAATTTGCAAGACTACTACCTGAAAAATCATCAGTATAATTTAGTTTAAAACTAGTTTCACCAACACTCGGTGCGTCAACTAAATCTGAATCATCGCCTTGAACTCCGTTTGTACCAAAAAGAAAAAGACCAGACGCCTCGATGTGTCTTACTCTACCTATTTGAACTCTTCTAGTTTTTATAAATTCAGGTGCTTCGCTCTCTATAGCTAGTATTTTATATTTAGTTGTATTTTCTATAGCCTCGTCATTACCTTTTTTGAAATACAAAGATGTTTCTAAATCTACTTTGTTTCTATCTGTAGATGGAAAGGCTAACCATATATTACCGTCTTCAGCATCATACCATCGATCCATAGCTAAATTGTAATACTCTGTAGAAGTTTCTTTTACAAAAAACTTAAAGTAAGCCATATTTGTTGGGTAGTCACCATCTAAAGAAGCAACTAATCTATTAGCTTTGTCGCTATTAATTTTTTCCACTTTAAACCCTCCAGATTCACTAATTAAAATAGGTGTTTCTCTACCATATTCATCGGTAAATACAACGCCGAGTTTATAATCTCTTAAAGATTTAATTGATTTTCGAAAAGATCCTATAGCGCTATTACTACTCCAACTTGATAAATAGTTTTTAAATTGAGGTCTATATTTAGCGCCACTTATCATTAAATCAAAATTCTGCTCGTAATTTGCATAAACAATTCTATTACCAGAAACATCTTGTGCTAGAGCTTTTTTAGGAACGTTATCCCAAGATCTTAAAAGTTGATTAGATGGAAGAATATTTTTAATTGATTCAGATGTTATTTCAATTTCGTTAGTATACCAACGGTTAAAAGTTTTAAGAGCGCCAGGTGGTGGTATTTCTAATGGACTAATTGTTTCAACTACGTATATATTAGGTGAACCTTCTTCTTTATATAATATATCTACCTCAATAATATCTTGTCCTATTGGTTGTCCTAATACTGTTGGTACAAATCCTTTTAACGTTACAGACGTTAAATGGTTTATCATCCCAGTATTCCAACCTTTTTTAGAATCATAATTAAAATGAGAAGGTAAAAAAGCAACTTCTGACCAAGGGGCAAAAGTTGAATACTCACCATCTTCATATTTATATCTATAAGAAAATCTAGGAAATTTATTTTCAAATATTACATCAGCGCTATCATCTCTATCTACAACATAATTTAATTGAATTTGACTTACACTTGGTTGAGCGGGTACTCCTTCTAAATTTAAAATTTCTATTTCAACATGAGCGGTACCATGAGCGGAAGAAGGTGTTTGACCACCATTCCATTGATTACCAAAAAAACCAGGTTGGTAAGTATTACCACCAACGTTATAACTAGTATCATTTACAAAACTATTCCACTGCCAATCTGTTATTCTACCTTTTATAGTGTGATTAGCTAAAGGTAATGGTGGAGAAGTTTGTACCCCATTATCATCAACGTTAAATTCTTTTAATAATAAAGTGTCACCATTTTTCCATTGTAAAGTAAAATCCTCTTGATTGTTTATATCGGTTTCAATTTCAAATTGAACTCTGTCCCCAACTTTTAAAGCTGAAAAATCATATACCACCGCGTTATTAGAAGATGATATTATAGATGAAACGTTAATGTTATTATTTAACTCTGGATCTATAGCGGTATATGTTATACCAGAATAAATTAAACCTGGATCTCTTGGTGTTGCTAGATGTAAACTTAATGCATTTTTAGGGCTTTTTCTAATAACCGTAATATGTTCTTTACGTATAGGATTATATTGAGAGATATTTAATCCTGTTTTATTATTAACAACAGCAGTATGTGTGTCTCCAGCTGGATCAGTACCAGCTACACTACGTGATACATTTATTTTCTTTGGCTCTGTAAAGTTGTCAGTCCAAAATAACATATCATCGATAATATTAATACCTGTAATTAATCTATTAGAATCAAATTCTAAAACTCTTTCAGACATGAAACAAATTGTATCTGAATTAGATAAATTTATACTATCATTTAAAATTACAGATTCAGCCCCATCGCCACTAGGAACAAATAGACTTAATGGTCTACCGTCTGGGTTCATGTTTAAAGCGTTTTGAGTGTTTCCAGTATCACAATCTTGAATTAAAAATTCATTATCATTAGGAGAAGTAACTGAAGATGGATTGATACACGAATTTGCGGGCCAATTCATTCCCCCACCAATACTATTATCAATTTGTAATTGAATGTCATTACCATCTTGATCTACATTTGCGTTTCCTTGGTCATCAAATAGTATATAATAAATTTCATTTAACCATTGATTTGAACTTGGTAATATATGAATAACTTCATTAGGACCTGAAGATTGTAGTATTGGAGCTGGTTCAATTGTAGCTGTACAGCCTTTGTAATTCAAACCTTCATGTGTAAAACTACCTATTAATAGCGGTAATCCCCAAGGATTATTTATTGTACCATATGCGGGGCCAGACGTAGTATAATTGTTGTTTGGTATGTTTACATCACCTGGATATGTACCACCAGTAGCTGGGTCAACACCAATAGTAAATATATAGTGCAAATGACAACCGTTAAATTCATTACAAATAGTACCAGTAGTCATATCATGTATCGTTGTAGCCTGCGCACCATTAAGTAAATTGGTTCCATTAGTATCAAAAATATCAGACATAACACTAGGCATGGTAGCTAAGTTTTGTATTGATGTGTACTGCACTAAATCACTTGCTAATATAGTTAATTGAGAGGCGCCTACTGGAGGTAAATTATCTTGAGACCCAGTATATCCATCGGGAAAAGTTATTTGATCAAAAACACCAGGATTATTAGGGTCTTCAAATGTTCTTATATATAAATCTAAAGAAGTTACATCAAATGGTGTGGCAAATACGCTTTGAAAACTTTCTCCTTGAAAATAATTCAAAGGATAAATAACGTTTATATTACCAACTCCAGATACTAATGTTGGCCCAAATGTAACGTTATTATTACTATAACCAAACACATCCATACCAGGCGTTATGTTGTCATATAAATTAGCATCATCAAATATTATGGAGTTTGTTTCAGTGCTAGGATCATCTATACCTATACACCAACCGTATTTATCGACAAATACAGGTTCGCATCCGGAAGGGGTTTGGGCATTGGTACGCATAATCATATCTTTAAGCGTTTCCGTTGCCCCAAGAGATAAATTAGTAATACTGTTAATATCGTTTTGCCCAGCAACCAACCAATATAGAGAATCGTTTTTTTCGTCAGAAACAGATCCAACCGTGGAAGAACCAGGTTGAATTGGATTATAACCATTATATATACAACCAGGTGTATTACCTAATATATTTTGAATAGTACCAACGTCAGAACCATCTGAAGTTGACACTTGTATATTTGTTGCGTCTCTATATTCACCGTTAGGAACAAGTCTTTCATCCAAATCCTTGTTCATTTTACCTTTGGTAAAATTATGCTTTATCTCTGGCATATACTAGTGTTTTATTTGTTTTGATTTACCTCTTAAAATTTGAGTAATTTCTTCTAATTTAATATTAGATAATCTTAATTTTGCCGTTCTAGTAGCGGCAAATTTTTCTTTTTTAAATCTTCGTACCACATATTCGGGTGTGTTCATTCTTGTTGATAGAATAGCATAAGCTATAGCTTTATACATAGCCTCTTCAGCAAACTTGTGTACTTGCATTTCTTCGTCAGTACCTAAACTATCGCTTATATAATCTAAAACAACAGTTTTTCCTGAAACGTTAGAACTAAAGTGTATTTTCCCACTTACTTGGTCTATATAAAAAGATCCATTAACTTGAGCGTGCTGAGGATCTAATCCATATCTACTACCTTCTGAAGGCCAATAAATATCATCTTCGTAATCATCATTATTATTTTCTGAGGGTGTTGAGGACTTATAATTAGACCAAGTGGTAGAGTCTTCAGTTATTTTAGAGAAAGAAAGGCCACTTGTGGAAATCGTAGTAAATAAAGCGTTACTAGACATCGTTACATATTTACCATTTACACCAATTACAGTTGAAACTGCCCCCATAATATTAATCTGATTACCGTCAAGAACCATACCAATTTCTATACCATCCGCATCAGAAACACTATCAAATGTTATTATAGGACTACCCGCTGTAAATATAAGACCAGATTGTACTGGTGTTACAACACTAGTACGTTTATATTTTATATTACCATCAGGTCTTGTTATAGTTAATGTTTCAGTTACAGAATAAGTTGCTGAGAAAAAATTCACATTTGGATAACCAGTAAGTGTATCTGCTATAAACAAACCATTATTAGACGGACTATGACTAGTAACTACCCAGGTTCCTATACTAGGACCACTTACTATATCTCCAACTTGTATTTGTGAATAATAATCATCTAAAATAATTTCTGAATTACCAGAGGTTAATGTTGCGGAAACGGTTAATTTAAAGTCTCCATCATCGTTTTGATATGGAGTGTTAGATGGACTAGATGTTTTAGAGGCTGGATGTAATAAATGTTTTATACCAGATGAATCTATCCAACTTATTTTAGTGTAATTAACATAATCTTGAGGTAATGGCATTTGCAGTGTACCAGGAACTGTTATTTCTTGTGCTTTAAAAGACTTTAATGTATCAAAACTCAATTCTTGCAAAGCTCTTTTAGCGTGAAAAGAAACATCTAATCTTTTAGCTTTAGATATTAACTTACCCTCTCCAACATAAGCAATCATAAATTGGTTTATTATACTGTTTAAAGAAGAAAATTGATAATTTCCAAAATCCTCTTGATTGTAATAAGTTTGATTAGTTTGCGTTATTAATCCCATTTATTTATTGTTTTTCTTGTTGAACTTGTGACATTTCCATACCTTGTCCAGCTTTCATGATATCATCCCTTCTTATTGCTACACCAGCAAATTTTAATATTTTATATATCAACTCGTTCTCCTCTGACATATGTAATTCAAAATGGGTTGTTTTATTAGGATCTGGATCGTAAAGAGCTTTTTCACCAAGCACAACGTAACCCCATTTAGGAGTATCTGGTTTTTTTATATATGTACAATCTGCAGATGTAATACTAAGAGGATATATTAATACATCCTCCCCATATCTAACATAAACAGGCATTTGTACCGTAGGTTTAGTAAGTGGAGATTGATTTATATATAAAATTTCGTTTTGTTGGACTTCTTCCGCTTCTTTATTATTTACCATCACCGTGCCTAATCTATATAACTCTCCGTCAGGAGTAGCAATACTACTACCAGATATAGTACCAAGACGTTCAAATATAGTTATTTTCTCATTTATATTGTGTATTATATCACTATATTCTTCCGCGCTACCATGAGTTCTCATAAATACATTTAAGTCATAGAAGTATTGCTCGAATATTTCTAATTGAGCATGATCGGCAAATAAGTTAAACTCTTGGGGTGTAATATATCCTCTTTGTTCTTTGTTAGCAAAAGTTAAAACTTTTTGATATACGTTATCTATATTTACCATAATTT
>CEUX01032428.1_pt1 | contig 11236 bp, 10 predicted proteins | sample 531361 | NCBI WGS metagenome assembly CEUX01 (sample SAMEA2622736, study PRJEB7988) | marine metagenome | isolation source: saline water (ENVO:00002010), including
TTAATTTTGCTCAAGCAACATTGCAAAATCAAGGTGATTCTTCTGATTATTATTTAGGTGTTGCTCAGTGTAATATTTATGTTCCAAAAAATAATGGTACGGCTGAACTTTCTAGTATTAGTGAATCAGTGATTGATGGATTTACTTCTGTTAACAGTTCATCTTATGAGGATACGTTTGCTTGCAGTCCTAAAACAAGAGATGTAATAGGACCTTCTGTATTAGAAATTGAAGATAGATCTCATTTTGTAGGTGTTATTTCTTGTCAATTTACCGCAAGCGTATAGTATTATACTAATAGTATAAGATTTTTACATGGAAGCGATTGAACTTCTTAAAAACAAATTTGGTGTTAGTCAAAAATATAGACACGATGTAATCGTAGATGAACAGGTACTTTTAAGTATTTATTGGTATCCTTTAACGATTGCAGAAAGAGAATCAATAATGACAAGATCCAAAGATGATGAACTTGGCAATGACTTTGCTTTGAATCTTATGATTGAAAAAGCATTGGATGAAAATGGCAAAAGATTATTTCAAGATGGACATCGTGCCACTTTAAGAAGAGAAATTAATGCAGGTGTTTTGCAAGAAATTCAACTTGCGATGATGGCTTCAGGTCAAGAAAACAAGGTGGAGGAAGCGAAGACAGACTTGAAAAGCAAATAGTGACTGGTATTTTATATTTGCGTTAGCAAAAGAGTTAGGGATGACTGTTTCAGAGTTAACTAAAAAATTAACTGTTGAAGAATTAATAGGATGGGCTGCTTTCTATGAAGTAAAGAACGAAGAAGAAGAAAAAATGAGATCTCGATCAAAATCGACTAGAGTTCAAAGATAGAGGTATTATGGAAAGATATTGTAACGGGTCGATTCAATGAGTGATTATGGCATAAATTTAAAAGTTAGCAGTAATGGTGGAGCTGAGATAAAGAAGCTTTTTGATCAATTTAAAAATTTAGAAAGACAAGTAGATGCAACTCAATCTAAATTAAAAAGTTTAAACGAACAAAATAAAAAGATAAAAGCCGAACAAAATGCTTTAACTGCAACAATAGCTGGCTTTGGTGAAGGCGTTAAAGTTACAGCAACAGTTTTAAAAGCTTTTACGGAAATTTTTGTAAAAAATAAAAAAGCAATAAAAGATAATAATAAAGCAATTAGAGAAAACAGAGCAGAGTTAAAAGCAGCAAAAGAAGCAAGACAAGTTGCTATAAAACAACAACTAGACGAAACAAAAGCTTTCCAGCAAAGTAGTAACACAATAATGAAAAGTAGTCGTCAATTAGACGAGTACATAAAACAACTTTATGCGTTAAAAGCAGCAGTTAAAGGAGGACCACAAAAACAAATTATTAGTGATTCAATAACAAAGGCAGATTTTACAAAACAATTTAGAGATTTAGAGGCTCTTAGAGATGGTGCTAATCGGGTAGCAAGAGCTTATAGCATGATGTTTCAAGGTAAAGGAGGTTTATCTTTTGGTAGGGGTAAAGGTATTAGCGAACTTTTACAATTTGATCCAGGAAATACTGAAAAAGCTATTAATTCTTATATTAATTTGCTTCGAGGATTACAAGTTCAATTAGATAAAACAAGTCAAGAATATAGAGAAACAACATCAAGGATTCAGCAAATGAATCAGGCTTTAAATACAAGCCCGTTTGATATCAAAGGTGTTAGTGCAAAAGAAGGAGATGCAAATCTTTATGGACCTAAACCTTCTCGTAAGACTCAGATGTTCAGCATGCCTGGTGGTATGTTCTATGAACGGGGTGGAATGGCTGCCAGAAAGAAAGGAGCCTTAAATAGTGCATTAATTGGTGGAGCGTTCCCTGCTTTGTTTGGCCAAGGTTTAGGAGCTTCTATTGGTGGTGGTTTGGGTGGTGGAATAGGAGGAATGTTAGGGGGAGGATTAGGTTTTGGATTGTCTTTGGTTGGAACACAAATAGGAGCGCAAGTTGATGCTTTGGTAAATGCAACTAAAAAGACAGGAGATGCTTTAGGTGATTTAACACAAGATGCAGATGTATTAGTAGCAGCTCTAGGTAATACAAATAACGCTTTAGGTCAAAGAGTTAAGTTAATAAAACAAGCTGATGGTTCACAAGCTGCTTTTGCAGAAGCAGTCAAGCAAACAACATCAATAGTTGGGGTAAAAGGAGTAAAAGCTTTAAAACTTTATGGTGATGAGACAAGAGAAATACAAACAGGTTTAGCTCAAATTTTCCTACAGTTCCAATCTGGTTTAGCAAAAGTCAATCAGTTCCTTGGCGTAACAAAAGCTCTTGCAGACTTATTACCAAGAGATGTATCAAGTGAATTACAAGATCTTATTAAAAATCCAAAAACTAAAAATTTGCCTATAACTGGCTCTAGGACCAATCTTGATGCTACGAATATTGCAGAACAAATAAGAAAGATTGAAAATCCTCGTGGTATAAAAGAAATGTTATATTCTGAGACTAATAAATTTAGACTTGGAAATTTAAAAGAAGACGCTAAAGAACTAATTAAAATAGGAAATCAAACAGTTAATAATACAATTGCTCAAGAATTGTTTAATAAAGAACTTAAACATCAAGTAGAAATAAATAACACAAAAGGTTATTTAGCAAGACAAGAAATAAGGGATCGCAAAAAACTTAATGATATGATTCGAGAATATGAAGAATTAGTAGGAAGAGAAGCTGGAGACAATGAAATACAAAGATTTAAAGATTTAATACAAGCAACAAGTGATTTAACTTTAGGCATAACATTAGTTAATAATAAAATCGAAGAATTAGATCGAGAATTAATTCAATTAAATGACTCAGGATATCAAGTAGTGCAAGCAGCAGAAGCAATAGGTAGTGCTTTTAGTGAATCATTTAAAGGAATTATTAAAGGAACAATGAGTGTTCGAGAAGCATTTGCAAATATGTTTAGTCGAATTGCAGATCATTATTTAGATATGGCAGCACAAATGGCTGCGGTTCAAATGCAAAAAGGAATATTGAGTTTGTTTAACTTTGGGACAAATCCTACAGGTGGCATAGGTATGGGTCATGGAGTTTTTAGTGGAGCTAAATTGCCTACTGGGGGATCAATAAATTATGACTTTTTCAAAGCATCAGGAGGCCCAGTATCAGGGGGTTCTCCTTATGTTGTTGGGGAAAGAGGTCCAGAATTATTTGTTCCAGGTTCTAGCGGTAATATCGTTCCAAATCATGCAATGGGAGGAACAAATATTGTTGTTAACGTAGATGCTTCTGGTTCAGAAGTTCAAGGCAATGAAGGACAAGCCGCTATGCTAGGGAGAGCGATTTCGTCAGCCGTCACAGAAGAAATTGCAAGACAAAAAAGACCAGGAGGACTACTTTCCGCAGCGTAAATTATGGCAACTTTTCCTTCTATAGCTTCTACCTACGGTGTTACGAAAACATCGCAACCTAGTACAAGAATTACTCAATTTGGAGATGGGTATCAAGCAAGGATTCAGTTTGGAATGAATCAAAATCCAAAAGTTTATAGACTTACTTTTAATGTTTCTGAAACTGATTCAGACACTATTGAAACTTTTTTAGATGCAAGAGCTAGTGACTCTGACTGCTTTACTTGGACACCACCTGGAGAAAGTTCATCAGGTAAATATATTTGTCCCTCTTGGACTAAGACTATTCCATACTTGAATCGAGCAACTATAAGAGCAACATTTCAGGAGGTATTTGAAGTGTAATGGCTGTACCTGTTAGCGAATTACAAAAACCAAACCCTAGTGCAATTATTGAGCTTTTTATTCTTGAGTTAAATTCAACAATTCACGGAGCTAGTACTGTATATCGTTTTCATGCTGGAGCGAGTCAAAATGCAAATGGAAATATTGTTTTTGCTGGTCAATCTTATACAAAAATGCCCATAGAGGCTGACGGTTTTGAATACAACGGTAAGCAGTTACCAAGACCGACACTTAGGATTAGTAATATTTTAGGAACAATTACAACATTACTTTTAACGCTACCTATGGGATTAGAAGGCGCAAAAGTAACTCGAAGAAGAACGCTTCTTAGATATTTAGATGCTGCTAATTTTCCTAATAACAACAGTCCATACACCCCTGATACGTCTGCGTTATTTCCAGATGAAATTTATGTAATTGATCGTAAATCAGTAGAAACAAGAGGACTTGTTGAATTTGAACTTGCTGCAAAAATAGATGTGATGGGTGTTCGTTTACCTAAAAGACAAGTTTTGCCTGACGAGTTCCCTGGCATTGGATCGTTTTATTCATGAGTTGGAAAGCTAAAGCCTTATCTCATGCAAAGGCAGAAGACCCTTATGAATCTTGTGGTTTATTAGTTGTTGTTAAGGGGAAAGAAACTTATTTTGCTTGTAAAAACTTGGCAGACAAGCCAAAAGATATGTTTATTATTGACCCAGAAGATTGGGCAAAAGCAGAAGACACAGGAGAAATAACAGCCATTATCCATAGCCATCCAGTAACTTCACCAGAACTGTCTATGGCAGACAAGGTTGCTTGTGAGAAAACAAAACTTAAATGGTATGTAGTGCAACCAAATTTAGAACAATGGGTTGAGTACGAACCATGTGGCTATACAGCACCCTTGATAGGTAGGAAATGGGTATGGGGCGTTAATGACTGTTGGTCCCTTTGCCGTGACTACTATAAACAACAGCTAGGAATAGAATTAAGAGATTGGGATAGACCTATAAGTTCAGATGAGTTTATAAAAGATCCTTGTTTTGATCGTTGCTTTGCTGATACAGGATTTAGAGAACTAAGACCTGACGAAGAGTTACAGAAAAATGATTTAGTATTAATGAAGATGCGATCTCAGGGTTTTAATCATATTGGTTTATATCTGGGTGATCAGTTGCTTTTACATCATTTACAAGATCGTTTATCTAGTCGTGATTTATTAGACGAATGGCTATTAAGATGTATTGGAAAGAGGATTCGTTATGAGTTTGCGTAAAATAAAGCTATATGGGGAATTGGCTAAGTTTGTAGGTGAGCGTGTTTTAGAAGCGGAAGTAAATAACGTAGCTCAGGTAATGAAATTCTTGTGCGTTAATTTTAAAGGCATAGAAAAACACATGTATGACCAGCAATATAAAGTATCGGCTGGAAATTGGAATTTATCAGAAGAAGAGTTGCACTATCCAACAGGGCAGAGTGATATTTCTATTGTTCCTGTTGTTGGTGGGGCTAGGGGTAATGTAGGAAAAATAATAATAGGTTCTATTTTGATTTATGCTGCTGTTCAAACAGGTGGTCTTGGTGCTGGTGGCGCACTTAAATTTACTGCTGGTGGTTTTGCGTCTACATCTGGTGCTTTTTCAGCAGCAGCTTTAGCAGGAAATATTGGTATTGGTTTAGTTCTTAGTGGGATAGCTGGCTTGTTAACACCTGTTCCTCCTGTTCCTTCTTCAGAACAAGATCCAAGGCTAAGTTTTAGTTTTAGTGGGCTTCAAAATACAAGTCGTGCTGGCGTTGCTGTTCCTATCGTCTATGGTTCGGAAGTATTAGTTGGTTCTGTTGTTCTCTCAGCAGCAATAGAAACCGTACAAGTTGAGGTGTAATTATGGCTAATTTTGTTATTGGTTCAGGTGGTGATAGTAAAGGTGGTGGAGGCGGTGGCTCAACCGCTAAAGATAATCTTGAATCTGCGCAATTTGGTCGAGTTCTTGATCTTCTTTCAGAAGGTGAAATAGGCGGCTTAGTAGACGGTAAAAAGTCTATTTTCCTAAACAATACACCTTTGCAAAATGCAGATGGCTCTGAAAATTTTAAAAATGTTACTTATTTAGACAGGGTTGGAACATCTTCTCAAACAGTTATACCTTTAACTGAAAATACATCAACTGTAGTGAATACAGGTTTTTCTACTGTTAATAAAGGAACAATCGACGAGAATGGTAATCTTACTCCTACACCAAGGATAGTACAAATAGCTGCGTCAGATCCCCCTATAGATGCAGTCAAAGTAACAATATCTGTTCCACAATTACAAAAAATTACTGATGATGGTGATATTGAAGGGAGTGAAATTGATTTAGAAATTGCTGTTCAATATTCAGGGGGAAGTTATCAAACTAAAGTATCTGGTGATAATGGAAAAATAAAAGGTAGAACAGGAGATTTATATCAAAAAGAATATTTAATTAATTTAGATGGTGCGTTTCCTGTAAATATAAAAGTCACAAGAATTACAGATGATTCAACAAATCCAAAATTAGTGAATGCGTTTCAATGGAATACTTACACAAAGATTATTTATGATTCAAGAACTTACCCTAACTGTGCGTTAGTTGGGATAAAGATTGATGCTGAACAGTTTTCAAGTATTCCTAAGAGAACATATTTAATTAAGGGCAAAACAGTTCAAATACCGCATAATGCAACTGTTAGATCTAATGGAAGTCTTCAGTACTCAGGAACATTTAACGGGACGGTAGGGGGTGCAGAAGTTACTAATGACCCAGCTTGGATTTTATATGATCTATTAACTTCTTCAAGGTATGGATTAGGTACAGACCCTGTAACTAATGCTGGTTATTTGGCTGAGGCTGACTTAGATAAATTTTCCTTCTATGCAGCTTCTCAGTATTGTTCCGAACAAATTACTTACACTTTAGATGGTTCTACTGTTACGGAACCTCGTTTTACTTGCAATGTAAATATACAAACAGCACAAGAAGCCTATACCGTAATTAATCAATTATGTTCCGTATTTAGAGCGCAAGCTTATTGGCAGGCAGGCTCTGTTGCTTTAACACAGGATTCACCTCAAGATACAAGTTATTTGTTCAGTATTGCAAATGTTTTAGAACCAGGTTTTACATATCAAACAAGTAGTCAAAAGAACAGAACTACTGTTGCTGTTGTTAGATACTTTGATAACGAATTAAGAGATTACGGTTATGAAGAAGTAAAAGACACCGCTGCTATTGCAAAATACGGATCAATCGTTAAAAATATCGATGCTTTTGCTTGTACGAGTAGAGCGCAAGCCCAAAGATTAGGTAAATGGCTTTTATATACAGAAAATAATGAGCGTGAAATTTGTTCCTTTGTTACTTCTATAGATGCAGGTGTTGTATGTAGGCCAGGTCAAATAATAGAAATAGCTGACGAAATGAGAGCAGGTTCTAGAAGAGCAGGACGGATAAAAAGTGCAACAACTACAGCTATCACAGTCGATGATGCAACAGGTTTAGTAGCTTCTAGTAGTCCTACTCTTTCAGCTATCCTTTCAGATGGTTCAGTTGAAACTAAACCTATAAGCAGTATTTCATCAGGTGTTGTTAATTTATCTTCTGGTTTTTCTTCTGCGCCTAATGCAAATACATTATGGGTGTATCAAAATTCAAGTATACAAACTTCTACTTGGCGTGTTGTATCAGTAGAGGAACAAGATGGTATTAATTATGCTGTAACTGCTGTTTCTTATAATTCTTCTAAATATTCAAATATTGAAAGTGGAATATCATTAACTACACGAAATGTTACGAACTTAAATGTAGCTCCCGCTGCGCCTGCTGCTGTTCAAGGTTTTGATAGTGATGGTAATGCTTATACACATCCTGCGATAGATACAACCGAATTGATTTATGAAAACTTAGGTAGTGCAAGAGTCAAAATAATAGTTTCTTGGATTAATAACACCGCTGATGCTTATGTTCGTTTTAGATATAACAATAATGATTGGCAATCAAGAATTGCAGAAAAGACAAAACAAATTGAGATATTAGATGTTGTTGCTGGAACGTATGAAATAGAGGTTTATAGCGTTAGTGCATCAGGTTTAAGATCAGTAAATCCCGCTACGAAAACACATACAGCGATAGGGAAAACAGCACCTCCAACAGATGTTACTGGTGTCACTTTGACTCCTATAGATCAAGAAAGAGGACTACTCCAGTGGGATCAAAGTACTGAGAAAGACGTATTAATTGGTGGAAAAGTTCTAATTGGACAATCCACAAACGGCTCTGCTAGATGGGCTGATGCAACAATTGTTTTAGAACAAGATGGAAATACTACTAGCGCAGAAGTCCCTTTGTTACCTGGATTAAATGCGTACTTAATTAAATTTAAAGACGATGGAGGCCGTATCTCTACTGGTCCTTCTTCAAACTTAATAGCCGATTGGGATGCAACAAAAGCAACTGTTATAATGCCTTCTGTTACTGATCGTTTATTTGTTCAATTTGTTGATGAGCATACAGCTAATTTTACAGGTACAAAAACAAATACAACATATGATTCAACGTTAGATTCTTTAAAATTATCAGTTTCTAATAATGCGACCGCTGCTAGTGGTGAATACTATTTTGCAAATTCTGTAGATTTGAATCAAATTTATGACGTGAATTTAACGAGAGAGTTAGTAAGTTTTATGTTTGATGACGAAAGTCTTTGGGATAGTAAAAGTGCTTTGATTGATACCTGGGGTTTGATAGATGATGAGGTTGCTTTAACTTCTAGTGATTGTAATGCTGTCGTTGAATATAGAGCAACAAATGATGATCCTAGTTCGTCACCAACTTGGAGTGATTGGCAGCAGATAGTTAATGGGTTAGTAAGAGCTAGAGGATTACAATTTAGAGTTAAATTAACAAGTACAAATGTTGATCAAAATATTGCAATTAGAAGACTTGGGATTACTGTTGAGCTTCAACCTAGAACGGAAAGTATTACTAATGCAGTTACAACGGGTTCAGCTCCATATCAAGTTAATTTCGCCCATGGTTTTTACCAACCGCCTAGTGTTTTTATCACGCAAGTAGCTAGCAGTAGGGAAGTTGGTGATTATCCTGAAATAGATAATATTACTCGCACAGGTTTTGAAGTAACATTTAAGAATACAGCCAATGACAGTAGCCATGCCCGATCATTTGTTTGGGGAGCGTCTGGCTTTGGTAATCAGGTATCAGTATGACTAATCTAAGAGATTACATTATCGACAATGTAAGTGGGTCAGCATTTAGAACAGAGCTGAATCAGATTTTAGGAGACATACAAACTACTAATTCAGGACCATCAGCACCAACAACAACGATTGCTTACAAACTTTGGGTTGATACGACTAATAACAAATTAAAGATTAGAGATAGTGGTAATAATAATTGGATAACACTTGGTTCAATTTCTGAAAATCTTGGTTTAGCACCGACAGAAAATCCGCAATTTACAGGTAAATACATAAGGATACCCTCTGGAACCACAGCTAATAGACCTTCCTCGCCTGATGAGGGAGACGCACGATTTAATACAACAACCAAATTACTTGAATTTTTTGCTGGTACAAATTGGTCAACTAACGGCGCAAAACTTGACGTTTTTACCTTCACGGCAAACAATGCAACTCAAACATTTACACCTCAAGAAGGCCGATCATTTTTCTTGGTAATTTGCACAGGAGGGGGAGGTGGTGGCTCAGGTGTAACAGTTCACGGATCGCCTTCAAACTATTGGGGCGCACCTGGTGGAGGATCAGGAGGGACTGCAATCAGAGGTTATACGAGAGCCGAACTTGGCACATCCGCAAGTATTGTTGTTGGCTATGGTGGAGCTGGTGGAGTAGCTGGAGGTGGTTTCGGAGGCAATGGAGGAGCTAGCTCTTTTGCACCACAAAATCAAAATAGTAGTACTTTAAATGCAACAGCGGGTAGTACTTCTCTTCCTGCATACGATACTTCAGCCGCCGCTTCAGATATGGGCAGACCTGGAAATCGTGGTTTTGCAACTGGGGGGCAGATAAACCTTGCTGGAGACAAAGCCGAATTTCAAACAATTAATAATTATACTGGGACTACTGCAAGTGGAATAGATATAGTAAATATGCAATCATCGGGAGGCTCTAGCTTTTGGGGAAAAGGGCCAGGTTCTGGTGCCGATGGTAATTGGTCTAATGTAAATGCAGCGGGGGCAGCGGGAACAGATGGAATAGTTGTTATTCTTAGTTTTTAAAACTTTTTAGATGCAGAATATTGTGATAGGTGTTGTTACCATATAGGAAAACGTTAATCCTATGGCAATAGCACCAGGAACGTATAATATGACGATCCAGCGAAGATCGGATCATACTATAAGTATTAACTTAAAGGACTCAAACAATGCTGCCATTAATTTGACGGGATGTACATTAACCTCTCAAATTTGGGATACTAATCGTACTACTAAAGCAGCAGATGCAACTGTAAGTATTACTAACGCTTCAGGTGGTGTATTCACATGGAGCGTGACTGATACTCAAACAGCCACGTTTGCCGCTGATGAGTATAGATACGATGTTCTATTGACTAATGCTTCGGGACTGAAAGAATATTGGTTAGAAGGTATCATTTACATGGATGAAGGATACACCTCATGACCTCAGTCAATGTCACAACAAATAAAAACACGGTAACTGTTAACGAGGACAATAGTTCAGTTATTACCGTAGTCAGTCAGGGGCCACAAGGACCACAAGGTATCCAGGGTGAGACGGGTATAGGTTCGGCTACTGTAAGTATTGGAACTACCTCTACTGGGAACGCTGGGACGGACGCTTCTGTTAGTAACACTGGTACGGGAACAGCAGCAGTATTAAATTTTACGATTCCGAGGGGGAATACAGGATTAACAGGACCAACTGGATCGCAAGGTTCACAAGGAATACAAGGTGAGACAGGCGAGACAGGACCAACGGGACCCACTGGTCCTCAAGGAAGTCAGGGATTAACTGGAAGTACGGGGCCACAAGGTATTCAAGGCGAGACAGGTCCGACAGGACCCACTGGCCCTCAAGGAATTCAAGGGGCTACTGGGAACACTGGGCCACAGGGAATCCAAGGAGAGAAGGGAGACACAGGAGATACAGGCTCGACAGGACCTCAAGGCCCACAAGGGATTCAGGGAGTACAAGGAAATACAGGTGCTACAGGAGCTTTTGGTGGTGCGACTTTTGACTATACATTCGATACTTCAACCGTTGATAGTGATCCAGGTGCAGGTAAAGCAAGATTTAACAACGCAAATATTTCGTCGGCTACTCTTTTATATATAGATGACACTGATGACGGTGGAACAGATGTCCAAGCTTATTTAAGGACAATTGATGATTCTACTTCGACAATAAAAGGGCATTTCAAAGTATCAAATAAAACTGATCCTAACGACTTTGCACTGTTTACAATTTCAGCGGCAACTGAAGCCACTGGATACCACAAAGTAACTTGTGCT
>CEUX01013485.1_pt1 | contig 11225 bp, 2 predicted proteins | sample 531361 | NCBI WGS metagenome assembly CEUX01 (sample SAMEA2622736, study PRJEB7988) | marine metagenome | isolation source: saline water (ENVO:00002010), including
TCAGAAGAAATTCCTGAAGTTTTAGATGAGATAGACGCTCCAGTTCAAGAGGTGTCACCTGAACCTACAGGTGCAGCTGCTGGTGGAAGCATTGGCTCAGTAAATCCTGATGGGAGTTATGAATATATTCATCCTGATGGTAGAATAGAAGTATTTCAAGCAGGAGACCAACCTGGAGTTGACCAAGGTGTTGCTCCTCAAACGCTACCTCAAGCACCTATAGGGCCAATTAATACAGCTTTAGCTAATGAGCAAGGTATGGGAATTGTTTCAACAGCCCCACCTATTTCAGCTTCTAATTTACAAGGTGTTGATTCTCCTGGTATGCCAGGAGATGGGCAAGGATTTTTACCACCTGAATATGGGATGACTGATGAAGAATGGCAAAATCAACAAGAAGAAGATTTTTGGAACTATGGAACTCCTGATGACCCTAGATTCCAAACCATTAGGTGGCCTAATGAAGATGAATTTGTAACAGACAGTATAAAAAATGATTTGATTAACTATATGGATTGGGGATGGCATGACAGCCCACGGGGTAGTGATGAAGGTTTAACTAACGAGCAAACAGGTAGTCCTTTAATAGATTTTCTTAACAAAGGTAAAGGTTTATTTAACAAAGGTAAAGCTGCACTTGGGTTAGGTGAAGAAGACCCTTATAAAGACTTTGAATTTGATGAATCTGGTGGACTAATAAGTGATACTAGATATGGAGGAAAAACTAAAGAACAATTAGAATCAGGTATGTTTCCTAATTGGCAATCAAATATAAAAGCAGGAGCAGATGGTAGTTTTTTTAGTGATGAATTTAGTTCATTTTTACCAGAAGCTAGAGATTCTTTAAGACCTACAAATGCTAAACAAATGGATTCTTTTTTTGGACAAGGATTTAGTGATTTACAGCCTGATTTTAGACTGGCATTTAGAAAAACTGCTGGACGTAAATTACCTAATAAATATTCAACAGACCCTAAGGTTCTTGAATATCTAAAGAGTAAAGGAATAAATCCTGAGGATGTTATATGGGAGTAAATTATGCAAGTTGATTGGGAACAATTAAGACAGTATACAGAAAGAAGAAAACAGAAAAGACAAGCTGATTTTGATGCAGACTTTTGGGAGTCTAAGATTAGAAATATGGTATCTAATACTGGTACTTTTAGTGTAAAGGATAAAACTATATCCATACCACAAGATAATGTTAGCACTCCAGCTGATATGTGGAACCAATATTTACGAGCAACTGAATCTAGAGGTCTTAAACCTGATTACAGACAATTTGTTGACCAATACAATAATTTAAATAAAATTAAAACTACTAAACTTCTTAATACTTTAGGTAACGCTCAAGCTTCTGGTATGAGTACTAAAGATATAAGGAAAGCTGTCAAAAAAGACCCTGAATTACAAGCATTAGTTAAAGAAGCTATGAATCTATTACCTAATGACCAAAAAGCTGAATTAGGTCAGTATATAGCCCCTGGTAGAAAAGGATTTCTTGAAGACCCAATGGGTAATTTAGGTACTTTAGGAGCTGGAGCAGCTGGTTATTTTGCTGCAACTAAAGGTGGTCCTGCAATAGCTTCTGCATGGCAGAATCTTAGGGGTGCAGATACTATAAAATCATTTGATGATTTAAAAGGAAAAGCTATTCCTGATAATATGAAATCAAAATTAAGAAGTGTTCCAGCTAGTAAGAAACAGTATGGAAAGTATAAAGGTAAAAAATCTTTTGCAGATTGGAAAAAAAGTACTACGCCTAAAAATTGGAGCAAAACAACTTACGATAAAGCTATAGACAAATTTGGTGTAAAAGACTTTAAAAAAGTAGGTCTTGTAAATCCTAAATCAAGTGTAGCTAAAACATTATTAAAAGGTAGTGGAAAACTCCTAAAAGGAATTTTAGGCCCTAAAGTTCAATTAGGTTTAGGAGCAATGGCAGCATTTGAAGCATTAAAAAACAGGGAGTAACCTATGGCTATAAACCCTTATGGTTTATATCAATATGATGAAGCTCCTGAACAGCCTCAAGGTGACAAGGCCGCTACATCAGAATCCTTTCAACCAACAATATCAAAAGAGCAATTAACTAGCTTAACAAAAGCTTATAAAAAAACTCCTAATTTATTTGATGAACAATCAAAAGATAAATTAAGAAAGCATGCTATATACTATAATGTCCCTTTCTATGAAGGTGACTTTAGTATAACAGATGCTTTAAAGCAGTTTGGTGGTGGATTTATCGAAGGTTTTACTACTCTATCACCTATAGACCATCCTGATAACGAATACGAGGCAATAGCTAGGAATGTAGGCCATTTACTTGGGTTTGCTCCTAACATGTTAGCTAAACCATTAAAGTTACTTGGTTTAAGTAGAGCAGCTAATGCTATAGGCGGTGTTCGTTCTATTCCTCTTGGTATAGGTGAGTTTGCTACAAAGAAAGCGGCTAAAGTAATAAACCCAGTATTAAAGACAGCATTAGATGGTAGAGCAAGTGCATCTGGAACAGTTACTAAGTTTTTAACTGGAGGTGCAACTAAGAGTGTTGTAGAAGAAGGTTTTAAACTTGGTGTTGCTAGTGCTGTAAGTAACTGGAAACAAGGTATAGATGGAATGCTTGAAGCTGGAGTAGGTGGTGCTAAATTTGGTGCAGCTTTCGGTGCTTTAGGTAATATAGTTCCAGGTAAAGGCGCTGGTGACTATGCTTTAAGAGCTGTAGCTGGTTCTTTATATCAAGGATTGCATGCTACACAAAGAGGAGCTACTACTCCTGAACAGGTTTATGAATATTTACTTGGTGCATACTTTGGTGGTGGAGCAACTGGTTGGAAGCAAAAAGGTGTGCAAGAGTTTATGGTTAGAAAAGAAAAGCAAGCCTATGGTACTGAAGGTAAAAAAGCTGATATTAAACTAAGAGTAACTAATGACCCTGAAATGGTTAAAGGTTGGAAGAATTTAGACCCAGAAGTCCAAAAAGAAATTATAAAAGAGATGAATAATCCTAAGAGTATTCATTATGACCCTCCTGGTGATGCTGAAGCAAGACTAGCTTTACACGAATATGTAGCTCATAAGATGGGTATTGAGCCTGGTAAGACTACTTTATCTAAAAAAGGTTGGGAAGAATATGGAAAAATACTTGATAAAGAAGGTACAGAACAAAAGCAAATAGGTTTAGCAGCTCAAACTGAAAAAGATTTAAGTGATATATTTAAAGAAAGAAGTGAAATTGTAGATAAACTTCAAACAGAAAGGCTTAGAGTAGACAATTTAACTGGCTCAGAAAGAATCATAGCTAATAAAAATATAGAAGAAATGGAAAGCCGATTAAATAGGTTGCAAGAAAAAGAAACTAGGCTTTTAGAACTTGAACCTTATCAATTTATAGATAAAGAAACTGATAAGATTGTTACAGAGGAATTTAGAAATGATGGTAACGATATTGGAATGGTTTCTAATAGAGATTTATTAAAGAAGTCAGAAAAGATAGTATCTGAAAAGTTAAAAGAAGTTTGGGATAAAGAAAGTTATAGTCCTGCTACAAAAAGAAATGAACTTATCAGACTTACAAATGTAATCGATAATATTGTAAGACAAGAAAAATATTCTAAAAGAGGACAAAAAGTTGATAGTGAAGCTCTTGTAAAAGAAATTGAAGATACTATTAAATCTACTGAAAAGGTTACAATTAAAGTAGATGAAGGTATAAAGAATGATTTAAGACAATGGCTTACTCGTAAAAACTTTGGTGAACCAGTAAAGTATTTAAATATAAGAACTACAAAAGATGGTGTTATAGATAAAGAAGTAGAACTTAGAAAGAGTGATGGATTTACTTTTGCAGGTAATAGGAAACAAAGTATAGAACCTAAGAAAGAGATTCAAAAAGTTTTAGAAGAGTTAGCTGGAGAAGGTATTGACTCTCATGTTATTTTAGATAACATAACTACAAGAGGTTCTAAAGGTGAGTTTCTTGATATGGAATTGTCTAAGTTTAGACAGAAAGTAAGTGAAAAGAAATATAACAGTTTTATAAAAGATACTCATAAGAAAATGGCTGAAAAAGACTATTATCCTTATGGCGGTAAAGGTGATAATGATACTATAATATATATTAAGAAACATCCTGATATGGCTAAAGGGGAATCAAGAACTTATATAAGACAATACTTAGATAACTTTTTAAAGAAAAAGAATTTTAAAAGGTATCATAATCAAGCTTTAAAAAGAAATAAATACTTTAATTCAACTGAGGCAAGAGAACAGTATATAAGTAATATTATGTGGGATTTATCTCTAAATGGTTTTAGACCTAAAACTAAAGCTGAATATGATGTAGCGTTAACAAAGCTATTTGAAGGTGAAGGTTACATTAAAAATGCTACTGCTTGGAACAAAAGAAACCAAATCTGGTTTACACCTACCTGGAATGCTGACAAAGAGTTTGTATCTAATAGTTATAGAGATTATTTAAAAACTTTAAAGGTTAAAGATTTAGATACTATTGCTCCTGAATATTCAGATGCTATTTTAAAAGGTAATGTAAGATATATTATAGCAAGAGATTTAGACCCTAAGTTATTTAAACTTGTTAAAGGTAAATTAAAAAGAATTAAAAAGTTAAACAAAGATAGTAAAAATACTGAGTTTAGTGAAAATGTAGATGGTATGACTATTGTAGAAGATAACTATCTTAATACATTAATTAAAGATAGTGGTTTACCCCAAAGTGGACAAAGCAAAAACTTTATTGTTAGTCCTGATGGAGAAATGGGAGCATTACTTGGTAAACATATGATGCATAGTGCAGGTAAAGTAGCTTCTAGACAAATGCGTAAAGCTGGTATACAAATGATTATGCAAGAGTCTGCTGTTAAACAAAGAGGCGAAAGACAAATAACAGATTATAATATAAAAAAGGGCAAAGTAGAAATAGAAGACCCTAAGTTAATATATGAAATGCCTGTTGAGCATATTAAATATAGCTACAATGTAAAACAAAGTAATGAAATGGCAGGTTATACTGACCCTAAAAATCCTTTTGGAACAAGGCATAAACACGGTATACCTAAACAATTACTAATGGCTATGGGACAAAATACCTTTAAATCATTTCCACAAAAGATGATTGAAGATTTCTTTAATGAAACTATTTATAATAAGTTTAAAGGCGAAAAGAAATATAATGACATTCTTATAGAGTACAATGAAAATCCAAAGAGTAAAACTTTATTAAATATACTAGAAAAGAACATTGATAAACTTGGTATGAACGAACTTCTTTCTATTATAAATGGACCTCCTACTCCATTAGCAGATGCTGCTTATTTTAGGTTAATGAAATTAAATAAAGATGCAATATCTTCTAGAGTAGCTGAAGGGGAAATATCTCCAGATGAAGCAGAAAAAGTACTAGAAAATATGCAAGAGTTTAATAGTGCAACTGATAGAATGGTTTCAGCAGCTCAAGAATGGTCTACAAGAGAAAAAATGGTTGGTAGAGAAGGTAATATTAATACCTTATTGTTACACAAATATATAAGACCATATAGATTTCAAGTTATAAGAAACTATGTATTTCAATCTATCAGTAAACCTAAGATAGGTAACAGTGGTGTAGCTAGAATGAGAGGTTATGATAAGTGGTTTAGAAATGACCCTAAATTTAAAGAATTAGAGACAAATGATGAGGTATTCTACCTGGATAACTCTTTCAAAAAAATGCCTCTTAAAACACATATTCCTGGCTATGAAAACATTACTTTAGAGAGACTTTGGAATAACTATAATAATAAAAAGCATAAATTGTATCAAAATAAAGATGTAAAGAAGGTATTAAGAGCTTTAACAGTAAGGGTTCCTATGGACTCTGTTAGTGGTGCACAAGCTATGGATTTTGGTGGATTTACTGGCAGAAATGGTCATGGTATACTAATGCATTCAAGAGCTATGAGAGCTGAAGGTGGCGCTGACCTTGATGGTGATGAAGCTTTTGTGTTCTTTGGCGGTCGTAAAGGTGCTAAAGGAGGTGGGTTTAAATCTGAATGGATAGAACAGTTCCATAAAAATAAAGATGAGTATTTAGCTAAAGATGGTAGTATTCCTAATAGAAAAACAGGTTTTGTTCCTGTAGAAGCAAAGGGTAAAAAACTTGTAAAAATAGAAACTGTATCACGGTATACTCCTGAAATATTAAAAGCAAATCCAGATAAAGTTTATTTATTTGGAGATAATTTAGAGAAAGTTGGAAGAGGCCCTGGGGCTGGTCAAGCAATTATAAGAGATGAACCAAATGCTTATGGTATTCCAACTAAAAAAAGTCCACGATTATTTATGACTGACAAAGAATATGATGCTAATGTAAAAGCTATAGATAAAGCTTTTGCTTCTATACCTAAAGACAAAACTATAGTTCTTCCAAAAGATGGGCTTGGTACTGGTAGAGCTCAATTAAAAAATAAAGCACCTAAAACTTGGTCTTATTTACAAAAAAAATTAAATGAATTGAAAAAAACAATTAAAAAAGAATTTAAAGAAGGGAAAATAACTTACGAAGAGTATTTAACAACTCAAGATAGTTTAAAAGATACTAAAATAGACCCTGATGCTAGAGATAGTAAAGTATGGCAATATGATAGTGGTTGGAGACAAGAAATATCAGAAAGAGCTGTTGATGGTCGTAACTTACTTGGTGGAACAGTTAGTATGGCTCAAATATTAAAGGCTTCTCATAATTCTTTACTTGCTTTACCAAATAAAAGTCAAACTTTTACTACTAGAATAAAGGTAAAGGGTAAATTTATACCAGTTAAAATAACTTTAAAAGCTAAAACAAGTGAAAAAGATTTGAAAAATGCAAGACAATTAGCTTCTTCTATGATAGCATTTACTTCAGACCCTCTTGATGTAGCTGGTTTAAAAGGTTATGATAATTATTATAGAAAACTAAGTAATGCTTATTTTGATATAAAGGTTGATTCTAAAGTTAAATTAACTGAAAAACAAATAAATCAAGCTTTAAAGGGTAAAGATGGTATTATAGGCCAAATGACTGATATAAACTCTGCTTTATATAGTAGAGACTTTATTAATAACAGGTCTTGGGATGCTCAAAGTATTAAAGAAAAAACATTATCAACTACACTTGATAGTGGACTTGGTTTAGATAAAGCACAAAATACTATGTTACCTAAATTAGGTAAGCTAGCTAGCTCTATAGAACTTTATGATAGTCCATTTAAGAATATAAACTTACCACATTTAAGACAAATGTATGATGAACATAATAACTTAGTTGATAAATTACCTGAGTTTAAACAGCTATTAAACAATTTAAGTGTTCCTAGAAACGAACTTCTTTTTAAAATAGCTGAAACTAAACTTTGGGAAAAAGCTAATATAGATAAATACTCACATAAAACAAAATTAAAAACATTTAATGCAATAATAAATTCAGAAGGCAGCCCTTTTGCTAAAGGTAGGGGATGGTATGATAGGTTTATTAAAGGTAAAGAAAATTTAATAGAAAAAAATAGGGAACTTAGAAAAGATTACTTAAAAGAACTTGTTAAATTCTCTGAAGATATGCTAACGCAGGATGTTAGTGATATGATATCATTTAGACAGGTTTATCGTTATTATGATGCTGCTGAAGTAGGTCCTGTAGTTTTTAATAAAATGCTTAGAAAAGTAAGTCAATTAAGACGTAATAGCTATCTTCAAAGAAAAAACTTAGATGAATCTTATGAAGAAGTTGCAGAAGGTGTACAAGTACCTAAATCAACAGCTGAAATGCTTAGAAAAAGTTTTGGAGAGTTAACTGTTGAATCTAAGGAAAAAGCTACAACATTAGACCAGTCTACTATTGATGCTGAGATAGCAAACTTTAAAAGAACTTTACCTAATGATAGGTCTAAAAAATTATTTGATATGCTAATGTTGGGTAGTTTTAGAGATGGTACTTCTGAAACATCTATAAGTAAATTAGGGTTATCTTCCCAGGCAGTTGATAAAGCTAGTGTTGTTGACTTTGTTGGTGACTATTCTACTATAATGAATAAAGCTTATGAAAAGATACCTGTAAAGAAAAGTATTGTAGAAAATCTAGAAAAAGGTGATATGGTTGAGAAAGATTTACCTGAAAATACAATATTAAGAGATACTACTACAGGTTATGAAGGTTTACATGGTAAGCTTACAGGTAAACAAATACCTAAAGAAGTAAAGCAAGAATTAACTGAACTTGTAGAGAACTTAAAGTTTTATAATGGTAAAATAGGACAAAATCTAAATGAAGTAGTTAGAGGTATTTTAGGTAAAGACTTTAATACACTACAGTATAAAGACTTTGTAGATTTAAATAATTACTTTAAAGAATTGCAAAGAGGAACTATCTTCCAAAGAATGTTTGGTGATAAATCTCCTACTCTTAAAAAAAGATACACAATGTTATTTCCTGCTACTATAGGTAGAGAAACAATGAAATATGATATAGAGCTGTTAAAGAAAAGAGGTTTGTTTCTTACCAAAGCTAGTGAAGTTGTTGAAGGGGATATGCTAATTCCTAGTAACTTTACTGAAAAATTACAGCATGCTGTATCTTTATCTATGGATAAAGCTCAAGGTAAAGGTGATGAAGAAGTTGGTAGATTAAGAAAAACACTTGAATTTCTTGATTCATTAGAAGATGGTGAAGCTTTAAGACGTGTTGCTGTTAGAAAGATAGAATCAGATGGTAATAGTGGCAAAACATTACATTCTGATAAAGCTCTTGCTAAAAAATGGGCTGAAAACTATTTAAAAGAATACCATAATGAAATGGAAGCTGTTGATTACAACACTTTAAAAGATAATAAATATAGAATTAATGAGATTATCGATGGTAAAACTACTAGATTAGAACTTACTGGTGAACAAATTGTTAGCAAAGTAGAAGATGTTTATAAGAATCATTTTAAAAATATGTATAAGCTAATAAGAGGTAATCCTGAGCTACTAGAGTCTTATATTCAAGTTAAATATGGTAAAAAACAATACTTTGATTTTAAAGGTGCAAAAAACGAACCTATTTATGATTACAAAAGATTTGTAAAAGATATATACAAAGCTTACGAAAGAGGTGAAGATATTACTACTGAATTTGGTGTTGATGGTCTTCGTGCTATGGCTCGTTCTATGATGATGCAATTACAGCATAAATATAAAAAAATGAGTAGAAGTGAATTAAGGAAACTAATTGAAGTTCCAGAGCCTACTAGAGAAATGACTGAAGGTTATTGGCCACATATGTTTTTTGATAAAGTATTAGCTAAAAAATCTCTTGAATCTGCTATAAAGACTATAGAAAATAGCTCTATGTCTCAAGCTGAAAAATCAAGAGAAATTGAAAAAATAATGTGGAGGTCTAAAACATTAACAGGTGATTGGATTACGGGTACTGAAAATTGGGAAACATTTGATAGGCATAATGACCCTGTTAATACTCAAAAAAAATCAGACAAAGTTAGTTGGTTTAATGCTAATCAAATGACATCTTCTATGCATAGTAGAACAAGTCATATTCCAGGATGGTCTGTTGATGCTACTGTTGCTGAAACTTATTCTAGAAATGTTTATAAAACCTATTATAAACAGTTAGCTCAAATATTATCTAGAGATATACTTCAAGAATTTGATACTAGAGCTATTAATAAAGGATGGCATAAAACTGATGTAAGTTATGAAACTGGTCAAAGAAGAAGTTTAATGGATAGATGGTCTGACCATTATAAATTATATGTTCAAGATGCTATGGGACATCCTAGTATAATACCAGATTATATGATTAATGACCCAGGTATGAAGCTTAAAGGTACTCCTTATGCTTGGTGGGCTGATAATAAAGTTACTGAGAGAGTAAATGATATAGGTAAAAAACTTGGATTAAAACAGCCTGTTGTAAATAAAATACTAAGAGATAAATGGAGTGTTGAAGATATAAGACATTGGTCTAATCTTGAAGCTAAATTTGAACTAATGTCATTACTTGCTCATCCTAAGTCTGCTATTAACAATTTATTTGGTGGTTCTTTACATACTATACAAAGCTCAGGTGCTACTGCTCTTAAAAAAGTATACGATTATAATTTCTTAAGAACAATTAATCCTAAGTGGACTAATAGGCAAGCTTTAAAAGATTTTGTTATAAGACAAGGTATATTTCCTGAAATGTTACAACATGAGTGGGGTTTACAAAAAGAATTTCAATCTGCTAAAGCTAAAGAGTTTTTAAAAGATGTTGGCAAAAAATTAAATCCTGAGGGTGGAATTGAGAAAACATCATTAAGGGAACTTGCAGATAAACACAAAGTAGCAGCTCCTATAATGAATGCTGCGGCTAAGTTTATGTCTATACCTGAAATGAAACTTCGTACTGATGCATTTATGTCTCATTATATAAAAGCCTGGGAAAGATTTGGTGGTGCTATAACTCAGCATGACCATCCATTTTTAATTGAGCAAGCTAAAAAAGGTGTAAAAGCTACACAATTCTTATACAATGCTCCATTTAGACCAGGATTTGCTAGAACAGCTCTTGGTAAGATAATGACTCGTTTCCAATTATGGGGCTGGAATGCTCATAGATTTAGAAATGATGTTATAAGAGAAGCTAGAATAAGAGGTTATCGTCAGGGTACTCCTGAATATGAAAAGTTTAAAAGAACAGCTCAAATTGATTTACTTACATACTCTTTAGCTAGTGTGTTTGCTATGTCAATATTTGAAAATGTATTACCTGCTCCTTTAAATCATTTAAAGGAATCAGCTGAATGGTTATTTGGTGATGAAAAAGAAAGAAATAAAGCTTTTTGGGGTAAATCATCTGTTTGGCCTTTAGCTTTAAGACCATTACAAATAATTACTCCACCTATATCTAGAGTAGCAACTCCATTAAAAGCTTTAGTTAATGATGATTATGATAAATTCTTAAACTATCATATTTATACAATGTTCCCATTTGGTAGGATAGCTAGAGATGTGTCTCCGTGGGCTAAGGGTAATGTACTTGATAATCCTTATAGAATTGTTGAAAAGTTTACTGGGTTACCTTACGGTGATTTACAAAGGCAAAGAAGGAAATATAAGGATGAAGAAGCTTATCATCCAGTTTACAGGAGTATGCTAGAAGATAGCTAATGTTTTTCAAAGTTATTTAATATTCTAGATAATGCATCTACATC
>CEUX01012790.1_pt1 | contig 11202 bp, 7 predicted proteins | sample 531361 | NCBI WGS metagenome assembly CEUX01 (sample SAMEA2622736, study PRJEB7988) | marine metagenome | isolation source: saline water (ENVO:00002010), including
AGCAAGGTTTTGTCTCATTTCTCTTTGTTCTTGTTTAGTAATTTCTTTATCGGTTTCTGATTGTTGTCCGAATAAAGGAATCATTAAACACATTACTACTATTAATTTATTCATAGTAATCCTTTCCAAGACCTATCTGAAATCAGATAATGGGTCTTTGAGTAATTTCTCCAATCGTTTAATCTCATCTTTTAATTTATCAATCTCATTTTCAAGTTTGATAATATCACCATCATAAGATTTAACTTTTGGTGTTTTTAATCCATCAACTTTCTCACGAAGATATATAAAATCTTCATCATACTTATTGAATTTTTCTGTTACGATTTCTATATCAGAAGCATCTGCGAATCCTGTTACTACTTCTTCCAATGAATCAATGCGGCCAGTAAAACTATACCAACCAGCAATTGCGGTAGAAAGAAAAGTAACAATAGCAACAATATTTTGTATTGAGATTCCAAACTTTTTTCCTTTAACTTCTTCTAATAGATTTTCTGCATCTACTACATCTTTTGCCATAACTAATCTCCTTGTATTTTTATATCTTTACATTTATAGTAAGTTGAAAGGTATTACTTAAAGGATGGATTTCATCACCATAAATATACCCTACACCTATTAAATATCTATCATACTTGAAATCTAATCCAAGTGATGGATAACTTAAATCGTGTGTATCATCTTTAAAATACCCAACTCTTACTTTCATTAAGTCTTTTATATTATAATCAACTCCCCATCCTGCGGTATAATAACCATCATAAATATTATATTGTTCATATAATGTAAAATCTTTTAGTGGAACACTAAGTCCAACATTTAAACTTGATGGTAATTCAGATTTAAAATCATTAAACTTTGGTGCCAATCCCACATTTTGTATTGCAACATCTGCCTCAAGATTTAATTTTCCTATTTTTAAGTTTGGAAAAAAGAATCCTGCATCAATTACTAAACCAGTTGCCTTTTCGGTATGTAAACTATGATTTATAATTTTTCCTTTAACACCAGCATATACTTTATCTCTTAATTTTGCTCCCCATCCTGCAGATACTACAACTGAATTTGGATTAAAATCTCCTAAGATAATTCCACTTTCATCTGAATAGTTTTGTGTACCATAATCAAAATATAATAAATCAAATGACCATTGTTTGTATGAACCTTGAAGATAATTATATCCCATATCCTCAGTTATATTTTTTAACCAATCTACTCTTGTAAATCCAATATGACTTAATGTATCCAAATCAAATGAATTACGAGCAGGATTTCTAAATACCAATGATTGATTTCCTACACTTGCCTCATATGATGTTGGTGAAATTGTCAACATTCTATTTACTTGTGCTTGTAATTGACTACCTAATGATAGTATTATCATTAATATTAAAAATATCCAAAATTTATTTTTTTTCATTTCTCGAATCTCCTAACTATCCAAGCGAATCCAATAAGTGTTCCAAACATAGCGACTACTGAACCTAAAGTCCAACTCATCATAAACACTACTTGAAGCACTAATGGTAAAGTACTTATATATTCTTTTATTGCTAATTCACTCATTTTTCTACCTTCTCACTAAACCAAACGATGACAGATATTAATCCATACGCCGCTGGTATGCTTAAAATTACCATTAACCCAAATACTAACTCATTCATTATTTAATGACCGTGAATTTATTAGATTTTATTTTTCTCTCTGTCTGTAATACAAATACATAAACTCCAGGTTCTAATGACTGATGGTTATCATAAGTTGATACCTCAGAAAAGAATGAACTTGGTTGATTTGTAAATTCAAATGTATGTATTCCAGCATCTATTTCTTCATCTAACAATGTTCCAACATATTGTCCCATTGAATTTAATATATAAAGTTTTACATTTTCTCTCTGGTCAAGATAAAATTGGAACTTAGTATTTTCTTTAAATGGATTTGGATAATTATATGTTATATCATCATTATTTGGTTGTCCACCACCGAACGCCCAATACTTGTTCCATACCATTACCTTACCATCTTTTCTATCCATTAATAAATCTTTACCACTTGGACTTCCTGCATTCTTTTTACCAACAAATTTAATTGGTGCCTCTGTCCATTCAGCATCTGGGAAACTTGCTTGGAATATTAATTTCAATCCAACAATTTCTTTATTTATGAAATATTTTTCAGGTGCATTTCCTGGAGTATAATCCATACCACCAAATGAAACTCTTTGCCATCCATCTGCTCTTGCCTCATGTACATTAACATAGGTCATCCAAGGCCCTGGCAATATATCAGTTTTCATATCGATAAAGTTAAGTTCATCTGATTTAAATTCTATTTCAAATTCAAATCCAGCAACCTCTGTATTCTTAGTTACTTCAGGTGTAATTGTTAATGGAATTTCTATTTGGTCTCCACTTGAAACTCGGACGGTTGAATCAGCTGGTAATGTTAAGAATACATCAGCAGAAATTTCTCCAATTTTATTTAACCAGGTACCTGGTGGATTTCCATTTCCCCATCTATAATAAGTTGTTCCATTTACATCAATATATCCATCGGCACCATTTCCTGGTTCTTGAACTTTAGTTCCTGTAGTATTAATATCACCAGTAAAGAAGTATGCCCAATCAGGTAATGTATAATCAGGATTTGCATCACTATTATATGTAGATGAACCTGCTCCTATATTAACCTGTAATGTATCTAATCCAGTCTGAATATCATTCATCAATGGATTTGTTACTTCTATTTGTCCAAATGTTAAAGTAGTATCTTGGTCGAAATCATCATCTGCAAAGACAGTAAATTCATATTTTTGATTTCCCCAATTCTCATACCAAACATAAGGGAATGGATTACCATTTTCTCTTAATGTATCAATCGTTGACCAATTTTGTAATGTATCTCCATTTAAGTGAACATAAGTATCAAAAATTCCTGAAGTATATGCCCATATAAAATATGAATCATTTAGTTGGAATACATCATCCCCATCAACATCACCTATAAAATATTCTGTAGTGTTTAATGTATCATAAGTTGCTGGGTCTGCTTGCCACTTACCACTTTGAAAATTAAACGATGCGATAGCATCAGTAATATTACTAATTGCTGTTCTATCAAGTGTATATGATGTATGAGTTTCTATATCATCTTCTGCATCTGGTGGATAAAATGATACACGATAAACATTATTTCTTGGTAACTGAATATTAAAATATCCTCTATCATCAGTATAAGTTGAATCGTAATAACTTACTCCTAAGAATCCCTCATCTGGTATTTGATGGTCTGAAGTTGTTCCTTTTAAATCATATCTAAATGTTGAAGTATAATCACCAATAACATCATCAGAATTATCTTCATCAGTATTACTTGAAGTATTTGTAACTGTCTCTATATTATACCAATTACTATAGTTACCTGGATTACTTTGGTCTAATTCAAATCTTAATTTCCAATATGGATAAGTATTTTCTGCTCCCCTATCTACACCTTGAACATATCTAAAGTATCCCTCTATATCAACAAGTTCAGGGTGAAGTGTAATATCACCACGAGCACCACCATCATAAGTTTGTTCAGTTCCATAATTACCATCTATATAAACTTTATAATCTAATAGATAATCATCAGATACATAAGTGTAGTATCCACTACCACCTTGATAGAATGTTGGAACTCTAAATGATTGTGGTTGGAAATTATCTTCCTTATCTTCTATTTTAAAATATAATTTTAATAATTGTGTTTGATTTCCATCACCATTACCAAATGTATGTGTATTCCCATTATGAGATACCATTGTAATTCTTAACCAATCATATCGATTGTTTGCTTGAGAAATTTCTTGGTTGGCGGTTTGTAAAGAATCCACATATCCAATATTTGAATAGTGTGTTACTTCATAAGAATAATGTGCGTTAGCACTTTCATCACCTTCTGTCCAACCAGTTATATAAGAACCTTTGACTACTTCCGTATCATCGTGGTCCCAATCAATCAAATCATTATCAAATACTAAATCTAATCTGAATGCAGTTATATCTGCATCATTATCATCTAAGGTAACTTCCATTACCATAACTGAATCTCTCCAAGCATCAAAGTTATTATTATATAATGCTGGATTATTTATATCATCTGCAAGATAAGTTTGTAGATTATGTGTAACATTATCTCTCCACCAAAAATCTGGTGTATCGTACTCATCAATTTGCATAACTCTAATGATTGGATTCTGAGCCTGAACAAACCCCACCATCATTAAGAGCCAAAACATTTTCTGAAGCATATTGAGTTTCACAAAATTTCTCCTCTATTACTTGACCGTCAATTTTACATCAGGTCATTCTATTTTCTCTATATCAACTCACCAAAGATATTGGTGTTTATGTGTAGCCTTTATTTACCTATTAATAAATATTATATATATAAAATTCCATATGTGTTATACATCAAATCTTACAACAATTGCATTTTGAGCATTTGTAGTAAGTTTAATAGGTTTTCCTAATTTCCCTATAACCAGTAACTCCCCTTTATCATTATAAAGACCGACAGTTGTTACATAAGGTCTAAACTCTGAATGAGTTACAAAATTCTGTGCAGTATCTGTTGCATTGTATGAAGATAAAAATGTTCCAATACCATTCTTATCTGGTTGGTCACCAGGTGGTAAGAAATTGGACATTGAAACAGTCCCTTCTGCAAGTGTAAGACTTCCACTTAATCCTGAAGTTACGCTTTTATTTGCTGTTAGATTAAATTCGTTTGGTTCTGCTCTAACGATGTATTCATATTCATAATGTGTTTGAGTTGATTTATATCTTAACTCATGTCCACCACCATCAGTTCCAGCATTTACCAAAGAACCTGTATCTGTTATAATTAATAATCCATGTTGATAAATTGCATTACCAACTTGGGAACCACTTCCTTTTGTATTAGTTTTATCATAATCAAAAGAACTTGATTTATATGCGGCAAAACTTGATGAAAAGTTTCCAAAATCATATAGATTACCATCTTCATCATCTCGTATTTTAAATGTTTGTCCACCTGTAGTTACATCTAACTTAATACTTCCAGGTTTTATTTCTTCCCCAAATAGTTCTTGTGGAATACTAAACACTCTTGCACTACCATTTAAAAGTCTCTTTTCTTTTTGTGGATTGTTTTTTCCAAAACTTCTGAATGGTTCATCATTCTCATAATACATTTGTTTTATCATGAAGTAATTTGGAATATCATAATAAGTTCCATATTCAAAAGCACCTGTCATATAATTTCCAAAACTTTGAGATGCCGCAGAACCTGTTTGGAAATTATAAATGGAACCACTAACTGCCTTGAGCACAACATGTCCACTACCACTATCGTTATTAGTTAGTAAGAAACTTTTAAAGGTTTTAAAAGGTTTGATTGACTTGTCTGATGGGTCAATGTTCTTTAACATTGTTATCCCCTAAAAATCAAGTTTAACTTTTATTATAGCTTCTCTTGCGAATGATTTAAGAACTGGTTTACTTAACTTAGCAACTGCCAAAAGTTCATTATCGTCATTGTAAAGTCCCACTTGTGTAATATACACTTTAGGGTCTTTAAAGAATGTAGTTTGAGTATAAGCTCCATCTGAACCCGTAAAGAAAGTTGGATTAGCACTATGATTATATTTTCTGTTATTTACTCTACAAAAATAATTTGTTGAACTAATTTCTTCTTCTCTACGAACTTGAAACTTCTTACCAGCAACTATTGCATCAAAGAACTTTCTTGGATTATCTGCAAACGCATCTGTATTTCTTCCTGTTGCTAACATTTGATAATTATCAAGGTGTGTAGCGTTTAAGACTATAATTCCTAAATCAGGATAGAATAATCCAATACCACCACCTGTTTCAGAAGCTGCAGCTGTTTTAGTTACACCTGTTCCTGTTTCTAATGAACCTGTAACAACATTAAATACTCTACCACCCTCATTGACGGTTGGACTATTTGTTGCACCACTATCATCAATTAGTTTTAGTGGTTTTTGTACACTACCACTTAATACTAATTCCCAATTACCTGGGTCTATCTTTTCTCTCATTCTTGCTCTATTAAAAGCGATGAAATAGAAATCAGGTGAACCACTTGGTGCACTTGTCATTGAAAACTTTTCAGTTTGTGGTGCTAAAACAACATTAGCAAATTGTCTATACATTGCTGCTGATTGTCTTCCACCAGTAGTTAGTTTGGTTGTATTACCTGCCGAACCACTACCTTCAAAGTGTGCATACCCAATATCAAATTGTACTTCTGCTGTCGCAGAATAAGATGAATCATTTACATCTTGATGATAAACACTTAAATGTGAACCCGTTATACTTCCTGCTGCGGATTTGGTATAAAAGGTATTTAGTGTTCCACCACCACCACTAAAGATACCGCTTGATACTTTAGTTCTTTGATTTTCTACTACATCATTTTCGAAATCGAATCTTGTAAATACTGACATCATCTACTCCTTATAATTTACTTGGGTCAGCTTTGACTGTTACTGAAACATTATATGTTGCACCAGTCGCTAAACCAACTATAGTTACATTAGTATTGGTATCAGAAGTTACTGAACGAGATACAACATTTACTGATTTTCCTGTAATTGTTATTGAACTCTTTCTTTCTTCTTCATTCAAGAATACTGGAGTTGTTGCTCCTGTATTAACTTGTAAATCTGCCACCAATTCTTCTTCTTTAACTACCTCATCAAAAATTCTTTGCAAACCAGGTCTGAATTGGTCTCTTTTTGCAAAAGCTCTTTTTTCTCTTTTATTTGATTCTGGTAATCTTTTCTTAGCAACAACTACTGGAGTTAGATTTGCTATAGTTGCATCATGTAAGATAAAACTATATCCAGCTTCAGCATCACTACCATTTCTTGTGTTTGGTGTGAGTGTTTGTGCGATACCAGGACCATTGAAAGATAAAGAAGGAGATGGAACTTCCAAGATAGGAAGTTTTGCAGTATTCTTTGGAAGAGATACTAACTTAAATCTCATTACTTGATTCTCATCTACAAATGCTTCTAATAAGGGCATGTTTTCTATCACACTCCCATAGTAATTTGAACCATTTGGATGTGCAGTATCCCATAAACGATAATCGATTTCATCATCACTTAATGCGAATTTGGTAATCTTGAATTCGTCTTGACCTCTAGCTAACAATTCACGACCTTTCTTTGTTAGTACGGCGTCGACCGTTACACTTGTATTGTTTAAAAATCCCATTTTTTACTCCTATTGATTGAACTTAGATGGAAAGCGTTCATATATAAATATAACATCATTGAATTTTCTACTCAACTATTAATTTAGAATCACCTGGTTCTTTGGTTACTAATCGAGTTGGTGATGTTATAGTTACTTCAACTGGTTCCTTGCCATCTATTGTATTTTCCTTTGTTAATAAAGTTTGTTTATAAAATAATCTAAATAATTTTGTTTCATAGGCCATACTCTGATATTCTGCTGGTTCAAATGATGAACTAAATTGATAGTTTCCACCATATTGTGTATGAATCCCATATCCATTTGCATCAGAAACACTTAATGAACTTGTATAATATTTTAATTTTATTTCATTATGTTCTGATATTCTTGAAGAACTTACAAATGGTTGAGTTGCCTCTTCAAATTCTGTTGTGGTTCCACCCAATGTTATACTTGCAGTTGCGTATAAACTTCCATAAGGACTTATATAATCTATTTCTTCTAACCTAACTAATGTTGGTAATCCAAGTGTTCCAAGTGAACCAGATTCTAAGTTATGAATATTAACTTCACCATTATACATTGGAAATTCTCCACTTGGTATAATTGTTCTATCATCGGAACCACTTATAAAGTTTGTCATCTTTAATCCATAATCATAATGTCCTGCATTCTCATAATAAGTATTTTCAAGTTCTGGTAATTTACCAACAACTTCTTTATTTCTTTCTAATATATTTGGTTCAATTAATAAACCTAAATTTGTATTTGCCCTTGCAGGTATTAATCTTTCAATTTGTGTCCAAATACTATTATCAAAATAATCAATCAATCTCATATAATCCCAAAAGTTATTTGGTGAATTATATTTTTTAAAATAATTTCTTTGTTGTTGTTCTAATCCACGATATTGGTATTTATATTGGTCTCTTGGGTCTCCGATATAATCATCAAAATTCATATCTGCTATACTATACATTATATCTTCATTGATAACATCTGCTGGTGAAAAATAAACTCCTAACTTATTACTATCAACTGGTGCAGTATCTTGTGATGATTTTTCTCTTCTAACATTATATGCTAATTGTCCATCTAATGAAGTATTCTCAATTCTAATCTTGGTTGCATTTCTACGAGATGGCCCGAGATTAGGAATTCTCATTTCTTCTACATCAACTAAACTTCTATAATTATTACCACCAAATTGTTGAGTACTTCCACTATAAGCATAAGTTTGTGGATGTGCAATATTAGTAAGTGATGAAGTAGTTGCATAAGTAACATTATTATCTAATGGTATTCTTAAAACTAAATTATCATAATGTGATGAAGTAGTATTACCATTGTATGCTTTAGGTGCCCTTAAATGATTTTCAAATATACTCTGAGATAATGGTTCACTCCATAATCTGAATTCCATTAATGAACCACTAAATTGTGTTCCAAAGTTGGAACCATTACCACCAAGATATACAAATCCACTTGAAGTATATGCCGCGTTTAATGCATTTCCTGCGGCTGCTACTCCACTATCTAAACTCTCACTTGTAGAATAAACAACTCTGTTTCTTGTTGAATCATATTGTCTTGTAGTAAGTTCGTAAGTTACATTTTGTGTTATTGAATCACTTGTTAAATCAACTCCACTTGCACTCTTTCTCGTTAACATTACACTCCACATATCATCATTATAAAATGGTTGTTCTGATGAAGTGATGTATTGAACTCCTGTAGATGCACTTACACTAAATCTTAAATATCCTTTATTATCTGTAGCTCCGTTATCTTGTAATTGTATAGCAAATTCATTTCCTTTTTGTACAATAACTTGGTCTTGTGATTTAGGACTTCTAAATCTAAACTCAATTGTTTCTGGTTTAATACCACTTGTTGAATCGTTTTGCCATTGTGATTCAACATATTCTTTTGATTTAAAATCTAACGCGTATGTGAATTTTCTTTTTATCTCATAACTAACTCTTTCATTTAAATCTGGCCCACCATATTCTCTAACTCTTAATATAGAACTTGGAACTCCATAACAATTTAACAATCCTTTGATTGCTCTTGTGTTTCCTTTATTCTTTAAGAAGAATGGTAAGTTAGCCAATAATCTTTTCCATATCTCTTCAGTAACTTCTTCTTGTGGTGATTCATATTTATCGGCACCCGCTGAAGTTTTACCTACCAAGTATTCTGGTAATATAATTAAATCATTACCATTAGTTACATCCATTCCTAAAGATTTAGCAACCTCACGAACAATATCTTTTGAAATACCCTCTGATAATTTATTTGAATGTTCATTCATATCAGTAAAGTGTCTTAGGTAAGTCCATATCTCATCAAATTGTTGTCCTACCATATCAACAAATTCTAAAAATACATTATTTTGTGTATCAGTATTAACATGAAGTGGTAAGTTATTTACTAATCTATTAGTATTGTTATCATCAAATAATGATGCACTTGTTACAACATTATTATACCAAGTAGTTGAAGTTGAACCACTCGTATGTGCTAATGTATATGGTGAAGTTGAATTTTCTTTTGGCCATGTTGCTTGATACCATTCACCAACTGAACTTGAAACATACGAACCACTATCATAGTATAGATAATGTTCATATGGGTCAAAACTATTTATCACTTGTTCTTTCTTCACATCAAAATTATTCATTGATGTTGCAGAACTTGTAACATTAGTTAAGGCAAAACTTTCAGAAGTATAGTATTCAATTAATTCTACTTTATCCCTAAAGTTTCTAACTCTTTGTTCTGCCGAACCAAAATGAATATAATTTCCAAATCCAAAATCAGTAACTTCTTCACCAAGTGTATCAGTTCTTTTTGCATAATCAACATTAACTTGAACATCTAATAAACTACCAGAAAGAACTTGATTTTTAATATCTTGTTGTGTAGTTGAATCAGTTCCAATTAAATCATTATGTGTTCTATATTGTGTTCCTCTAAAGTTAATTGGATTATCAACTGAATTTAAATTAGGAACCCTTAAATATAATACTTCTTCTTTCTCTTCTATAAATGGAACTAACTCTATAGTATCTTCATATGGTTCCATTTTTTCTTCAACAAAATAAACTAAATCATTTACTTCAATATCATCATCAAGTTTATCATATAATTTAAAATATCTTGCAGTTTTATCTGTTATATCTTTTAATGGTAACTCTTCATCATGTGCTTTTGGTGAATCAAAACTATTAATAATTAAGTTATATTTTTTATCTGTAACTAAATAAGTATTTAATCTTGTAACTTGATGTTTAGTATAGTTAACAAAAAACTCATCAAATATTTTTCTTGAACTATCTTCACCACTATGTTCTGATTCATTTGCAGCTGATTCATATGTTTTATCAACTTTAATTCTATTATAATCTAATACCTCTATAATCCTTGCTTTAAAATCAACTGGCACTTGTGTTGTAGTTCTAACTTCAACTTCAAAATCTTCTTCTACCCACTCACCATCATATTCACCTATTATCTCATCAACTTCTTCTTCATTTTCTATTCTTTTTATTGTATCAATATCATATGTTGGTAATTTAGTATCAGTAATAAATTCATTAAGTGGTTCATATTGATTACTCTGTGCTAAGTTTGTTGAATAAGTTCCCCCTGTTCCTGCATCACTTTCACCTGCCTGACCACTACCATCTTCAAAAAATTCTTCACTTAATGTTCGTATCATATTAATTCTTTTATTTCTCATATCTAAGAAATGATTAATACTATTCCATTTACCAAGTGTAGCTGATGTTACATTATTAGCAATAATAGTATGATGTTTATCAAGAACTAAATTCCAAACATCCAATGCTTTAGAAACAAACTCATTACCAATTTCGTTTGCCATATACCACTTACCTTGATGTTTAATTGGATGGTGGTCTGTAGTGATAAGATTTTT
>CEUX01104721.1_pt1 | contig 11199 bp, 2 predicted proteins | sample 531361 | NCBI WGS metagenome assembly CEUX01 (sample SAMEA2622736, study PRJEB7988) | marine metagenome | isolation source: saline water (ENVO:00002010), including
GTATGCAGGAGATAATCCATGGAGTGATTGGGCTGTTGGATATGGTGATCAAGGATATGGAACTTATGGAGGACCAACAAGTGATATCCCTGAAGATTGGACCGCTTTTGGAGGAGGAGCAGATTATTTTTCAGACTTTACTGGTCATTCTTGGTATTATCCAGAAACTGGAATAGGTGAAGCTCCAAACGTAGGCTCTTTAGATTGGCATAGCGAACCTCATATGTGGACTTCAGATGAAATATGGTTACAAGAAAATTCATTATATTGGGATTTAGTTGCCAATGGACTTGATCCAGATCAAATGTCATACAACCCTTTTACTTATGATGACTTAACAGCCGAACAACTTGAATTGCTTCCTGATGATTATGATAGTTTGGGTGCTTTTGATCAATGGATGGCAGTTAGGGAAGTATGGGAAAATATGTCTGAAGAAGAACAATCTTTATGGCAGTCTCAAAATGAAGTAGGAACTATCTTTGATTTTTATAATCAATTTAACCTTTCATCTATGAGCCCTGTTGAAGGTACTGGAGATTGGTGGCATTTAATGGGATTGCTTTATGGATTTGATCCACACTCTACACAAGCAGGAGGAAGTATAAGCAATGTTTCTCCTCTTACACCTGAAGACTGGACAGAAGTAATGCAAGGTTTAATGGCAATGGCTGATCTTATAGGCATGAATGTATCGTGGCAAGAGCAAATGTTTGCTGATTCTCCAGGTGGTTTTGGAACTGGAGGATTTGGAAATTTAGGTGGACCTATAACACAGCTTATGTATGAAGAAGGTATGTTGGATTATTACCTACAATATGGTCAAGGTTTAGATTATTGGGGTGAAATGGAAGAAGATTGGGATGAAAATACACCCTGGTGGAATCAAGAGATGCAAGATTATGTTGATGAATCTGGAAATCCAACTGTCCTTGAACAATTAATACCAGAATGGCTGCAAGGTGGTTTTGAAATTATGAGTGAATCTATTTCTGGATTAGGAGATTGGTTATATGAAAATACATACCCTGAAGCATATGATGCATTTGGCAGTGTTGGTGAATATATGCAAGGCTATGTAGATTATATGATAGATGGAATGTATAATGCAGGATTATTAACTGCTGATTATATAGTTCCTGATTTTATTTGGGACCCTGACAATCCAACTAATGTTTTCGAACAAATAGGTGATTTTTTAAATGAAACATACCATTATGTAGCACAAGGTCAATTTGTTTGGTCAGCAGATGGTTGGCAGTGGTATGGAGGAAATGCTCCAGGTGTTGTATACGATCCTGAAGTAGGTCTTGATGGTGAATATTCTCAAGAAACTTTACTTCAAATTGATTTATGGATGGAAGATCAAACATATCATCAACATTCATGGTTTGTTGAGCAAGCTGCTGCAAGTGCATGGGAAACTAATCCTTGGGGGTATGTACAAGCATTAGAAAATGGAACTTTGGAAGACTTTGTTTGGGCAAATGCAGATCTTCAAGGAATCGTAGATTTAGAAGAAGAAAATTTAATGAACTTTTTATTTGAAGAAGGGTATTATTTAGGACCAGATGGAGAGGTTATCCCTGTAGATGAAATAGATTCTTTCACTAATACAAGCGTTAATAGTGCAGCATGGCATGATATGATTTCTGGGCTTTATGGAACTTCTGCTTGGATGGATTGGATGGATGAGATGGGTCCATACTTTAGTGAAGAACAAAGAGATTGGTTGATAGATGGAGGTTATGCTTTTGGTTTTGATGAAGAAGGCAATCCTTCTTATTTTGGTGTAGGTTCTGGTATAGATGAAGATGAATTTAATAATTTTTTTGAGATGACTCCAGAACAACAACAAGAATGGATACAAGAAAATTGGCACAATCTAACTGACGAATACCAACAAATATTTGTAGATGAAGGATTTGTTTTTATAGAAGATTGGGATGAAGTTATAGAAAATCAATGGCCTTGGGAAGATGATGATGATGATGAATGGTATGAAGAAGATCAAGATGATGAAGTTATAATAGAAGATTTTGACGAGGTAGATGAAGATTTAGTAGAATATGATCCTTTGCATGAAGATGTAGAATCAGGAGCATTTGAAGAATGGATGCTAGATAATCAGATAACTATAACCTCTGAAAATGAAGATGAAGTTTGGACTCAATTTCAAAATGATCATGATTGGCTTTATGAGTGGGATCAAGCTCAAGAAGAATGGGAACAATATGAAGAAACTGGTGAAGATGTAGATGAATGGTATGAAGAAGATGAAACACCTGATGATGAAGGAGAAACAGAAACACCAGAAGGCGATCAATATGATCCTAATGCCTATAGCGAAAATCATCCTGATGTAGAATCAGGAGCATTTGAAGCTTGGTTGGATCAATATGGATATATGATTGGTGATTGGGATATAGAAGAGCATGCTTGGTTGTTTGGAGATTTTTTAGAAGATACAGAATTTATAGATGATTACAATATAGGTCTTGCAGAGGAAGATGCTTATTTGGATAATGTGTATGACATGGATACAGAAGATGGTGATGTAGATCCAAATGATCCTAATGTAGCAAATGGAGCATGGGATGAATGGCTAACAAATGTAGTTGAAGGAGAATGGGGTCTTGATTTTGACAACCTTCCAGAAGATGTAACTATGTCTTGGCTTTGGGAGCAATTTACTGAAAGCTTAGAAGGAGATACTACAGATCCTGTTGATGAAGTTACAGACCCTGTTGATGAGACTATAGACCCTGTTGATGAGCCTATAGATCCCACTGAAGATGATTTAGAAGATGATTTTTATGATATGGATACAGTTGATGGAGATGTAGACCCTAATGACGAAAATGTAGAAAATGGAGCATGGGATCAATGGGTGATGGATGTAGTTGAGGGTGAGTGGGGGTTTGAGCTTGATAATCTTCCAGTAGACATTACACTTACAGATTTATGGAATGATTTTATGCAAGATGAAGATTTCTGGGAAGAATGGGATGCAGAACAGGCAGAATGGGATGAGCAACAACAATATGAAGATGATTGGGTAATAGATGATGATGATACTGGCATTATAAATGAATACGATGAAGATGGATCTGGAGATTTAAGTGTATCTGAATTAATATCTTATTGGTCGGAAGCAGGAGTAACTGCTGAAGAGTTAATTGATAATGGTTGGATGTCTGAAAATTGGGATAGCTTATCAGAAGCAGAACAACAGGAATTAGTTGAAGCTGGATTCCATCCTTATACAGATGAAGGTTCTTGGTATGATGAAACTGGAGGTGATCCAGACGATACAGGAGTAGACCCTGAAGAAGAAATTGTTACTCCAAATCTTCCTGATGAGCAAGCATGGTTTGACATGACAGAAGAAGAAAAAAATCAATGGATTTTCGATAATTGGAATGAACTTACAGATATGGAGCAAGAAATTCTTATTGACTCTGGTTATAGTGAGCCTAATTATGAGGATTTAAATCAAGATGGAACTGTAGACTCTTATGAAACTATTATAAATGCACAAGAAAGTGGAAGCATGACTAATGAAGAAATGAATACTTATATATGGGATAATATAGATTCTTTTACTGAAGAACAATTAAATGAATTTAGAGAGTCAGGAATATTCCAAGATGAATCAAATAATTTAAATTATACAACAGCCACTTTAGATAATATGGGTAGCCCTGAAGATCAAGAAGCATGGATAACAGATAATTGGGATAGCTTAGATCCTTTTATACAAGATGCTCTTACTGACTTAGGATATATATATGGAGTAGATGAAGAGGGTGATCCTGTTTTTGAAGAACCTATAGATGGTCCTGATGCTGGATTAGATCAACTAGAAGAAGAAGTTACAGGGGAAGTTGTAGAAGAAGCACTCGAACCAGTTGAAACTCTGCCTGAAGATTGGGCCCAAATGTCCGAAGATGAACAACAAGCTTGGCTATCAGAAAATTGGGATAATGTTTCAGATGAGGTTAAGGCTGAATGGTTTGATATGGGCGTTATAAAAATAGAAGATTATGAAGAAGGTAACCCTATATATGATTGGCTCTATGATTTCCTTGGATTTGAAGATGAAGACTGGACAGATGCTGCTTTAGATGATACTGAATATACTTCTACAGTATTAGAAGAAATGGATGTAGATGGTCAAATGGAGTGGATAGAAGAAAATTGGAATAATTTAAGTGAGGAAGTCCAAGAATGGTTAGTAGATGAAGGTTATATAGCTGGAATAGATGATGAAAATAATTTTTATACATGGGAAGATATGGAACAAGAGTTCCCATTAGATGATTCAATGTACACAGATATGCTTTTAGATGATATGTCGGAAGAAGAAGCTCATAATTGGATGCTTGATAATTGGGATGATTTGAGTGATGAAGTAAAAGATTGGTTAGTAGATGAAGGTTATATAGTTGAATTTGATGAAGATGGAAACCCTATTACTCAATGGGAACTTGATCAAATAGAACTTGAAACTGAATTTGAAGGCGAAGAAGATGGCACTGGTGTAACTGATGAAGAACTAGACGAGTTTGGTGAAGAAGATGAAGAAGAAGAAGAGGAAGAAGATGATGGTGATTGGGATGATGATGATGACTATGATGATGATGACACTGGTGATAATTGGAATGATTTTAATTCAGATTTAGATGATGGTGATGACTATGATGATGATGGCTATGGCTATGATGAGGATGATGATGTTGACACAACAAATGAGGATGGAGATTCTAATATACCTGGTGATAATGATAATAGTGTTGCAGATATAATTGATGGAATGAATGACGGTAGTTGGTCACCTATAGGTCCTAATGGATTCCTAAGCAATGAAGAAATAAGATCTCAATTAATAGATATGGGCTTTAATGCAGAGCAGGTTGATAACTTTATTGACAATTGGCTGCCTGATGTTCCATGGGAATGGGTTGATATAGTAAGCCAAGAAATTGCTCAAAATCAAGCTTCTCAAGAGATTCAATATGAGAATCAAATGGATACTAGTGATTTAAATTATGAAAATAAATTGCAAGAAATGGAGTTTCAATATGAAAATGTTATGAATGATATTGACATGAAGATTGAACAAGCATTAAATGAAGCAAATCAACTTAGAGGTGCAGGGTTTGGTGATGATTCTTTTGTAGGTTCAGGTTTTACTGGATATGATGATGCAAGAAGACAGATATTAGAAAAAAGTGAAATGATAAAAGAACAATCTGTAGCTAAATATGATTTAATGCTAGAGCAAATGACTGAAACTTACGAAATGAATACTATGCATAATAATGATATTTATTGGGGAGAGCTTACTCAAACTGCAATAAACTTAGGTTTAACACATGAAGAAGCTTGGCAACTTGGACAAATGTCTGTAGAACAACAAGCTGAATGGTTTGCAAGTAATTGGCAAGGATTAGAAGATAGTCATGTAGATTTATCTCAAATAACTGATTGGGAAAGTTTTTTAAATAGTGTTTGGGGTTCTGGAATAGCAACAACAGGTGGAGTTTTAAATGACTTGTACTTAGCTCATGACACATCTTTACAAAGATTATATGATCAGTATGAAACTGCAGTTATGCAAAGAGTCAATCAAGCTATTCAGTTACAAGGTCTAACTATTGAAGGTATGATGGATCAAGGTTGGGAAAGCTTCCTTCAAAACAATCTATTTGATCCTATAAATGATTTTGCAGGTGGTGCTTGGGATTATATTTCATATGGATTTGGTGATGATTTTGAAAGCTGGTATACAAGTTGGGATTTATGGGGATAGTATTTTAAATAAAATGGTTATAAATTATAGGACAATAATATGGCAGATTTAAGAGTAAAGAGTAATGATCCTTTGGTTGCTTTTATGGAGCAACTACCTAAGCTTTTGGAAACTTTCCAAAAAGAAAAGCTAATTAAGGATGCAGAAGAAGTAAAATTTGAAAGAGAAATATTTTTACAAAACAGACAGCATTCTATGGCTCTGGATCAAGAGCTTGTTAATGCTGGTATATTTGCTCAAGTTGAAGACAATTTAAAGGATATAGACAAATCTGCCGATACTCCTGTCATGGATATCCTTGATAAATTAAAATACAAATCTTTAAAGAATCAAAAAGAAATACTTAAGTCAGAAAATGTAAGGCTAGGTCAGAGCATATCCATGAAGAATAAAGGATTAAGTTCTTTTAATCATGGAGCAAGAGCTGCAGACACTGTAGATTATGATGATGATGGAGTATTTAGTGATGCTGAAATGGATGCTTATTTTGAAGCAAATGGTCAAGATATTACTGATCCAGTAGCATTTAAAATTGGATTGCAAGCTGGAAATGAAAACAATTTAAAGAATATTGTAGCAAGACAGAATATACAGAAAGGTAAGATGGCTTTAGAGTCAATGAAAAAAACACATACGTATAAAGGTAAAGAATATACAAAAGATGAATTAGATGTGTTAATAGCTTTAGAAGGGTTAGAAAGTCAAGATATACAACAAGAAAAAGCTGGATTAGAACTTGATATTGCAAAACAAACAAAAGAAGAATTTATGGATCCAGAAGCTATAAAAGCTAGAAAAGAAACACCTGGATTGGAAGTTGATTTATTAGAATCAAAAATAGCGGGTCAAGGTTATACTACTGATCTTAACAAGGCAAAACTAGAGGAGTATACAGATCCAAAAGCTAAAGAAATAAGAGATAAGATTCAAAAATTAAAAGTAGAGACTGCAGAGAATAACCAAAAAATATCTGATATTAAATTAAAGTATGAGCAATCGGATGAACCTGCTGAGCTTCGTAGGCTAGGTAGAGAGCTTAAAGAATTACAAATAGATAATGAAAAATATAAGCTACAGATACACCAAATGGAACTAAATCAAAAAGCAACTGGTGGATTTCCTGCTTTCCATATTGATGGTATATCCACTCCTAAAAATCAAAAGATATTAAAGGATACTTTTACAACGTGGAAAGGTGTAGACACTAATGATCTTCTTGCAATGCTTAGTATCCCTCAAGACCGTTATGCTGATCTTGTATCAGGTGCTATTGATTTTAGCGATATACCTGCAATAGAATCTCAAATGGAAAAACAAATAGTTACACTTCTTAAAGAGCAGGTTCTAAGTATTAGTGATACAGGATTAACAATAGATGATGTGAATAGTTTATATGGCCAAAGATCTGAATGGACTGCAGAAGTATCTAAGATGGTAGATACATATGTTCATTATGCTTTAATGGGATTAAATCAAAATCCTGCATATAAATATAAAGATCCAGAATCTGTATGGAATGTAAAACAACCTGAACTTACAGATTTAAGAACACAGCTTGGTCCTATGTTAGACTCAATGGGAAGTTTGTTATTTAGGGAGAACCAAAGTAACAAAAACCTTCCTTATCAACTTATAGAGGGCTTAGAGAGCCAATTATTAGAAGCAGGTGTAGCTCCTGATGAAGAAAAATTAAAAGAGCTTACAGATCTTGTTTATAAAGCACAAACTCCTCAAGCAAAAGAGCAAACATTTTTAATTGATCAGGTTAGAGCTATGCTTACAGCTACAGGGGAAGCAGGTGGTATTTTGACTGATGAAATCTATGGTATATTAGATCAAATAAGATTAATTGAAAGTTTAAATCCAACAGGAATAGAAGTTGTACCTGGTGCCAAAGAAAGAGAAACAGAATCAATATTTAATAATTTGAGAAATTCAATAATAAAAAGGACCCAATAACCATGGCAGATAATATAGATCCCGCAATAACTGATTCATTGAATACTATACAAGCTGGAAGTGATTTTAATTCACATCTAAAGGCTGCTGTTGATCATGCAATAGCTAATAATAATATGCAAGGATTTGAAAACTTTTTAGCAAGCATGGTGGTAGATGGGTCTGCTGATAGAAATACTATAGATGAAATTGTTAATTACGTAACAGACTCCACTTCTACAGATTATGATTTGACGGGAGTTAGAAACTTATTTAAAACTCAAGATAAGTTAACAGAGATAACTACAAGGTCTGATGTTTCTTATAGCGATGATTTTGTAAATGAGATGGTAGCAGATTATAAGTATTTATTAGCACAAAAGGGAGCATTGGAAAGATTACCTGAGCATGAAGATTATTTAGCATTTGTAGATATAGAAGGCAAGCTTGGTAAGCTAGAGTATGGATGGACTAATAATCCTTGGTCACAAGCACGTCATATGTTTACTGGGCCTACAGACAAATTGGAAGGAGGTCGTACTCCTTCTCCTATTACAAATCCAAATGAGTTTATAATAGTAGGGAATATGAATCCTGCAAATCCTGAAAAAAGCTATGAATTGGCTGTAGATAATATATTAAGCCAAGATGCCCCTTACTTAAAATTAAAAGATAATTTTTACACTTATGCTAGAAACAAGTATGGAAAAGCAGCTTCTGTAGTTCTTGCAGAGCTGTTAAAAGACAATGTTAAACAAGATCCTCAACAGTTCTTTAAGTTATTAAAATCTTATTCTGCTGGGCAAGGTGCATATACATCAGGTGCATTTTCGGGGCAGCCTAGATCAGATATGCATTACAATCCTAACTTAGGAGCATCAGTTGAGACTACAGGACCTTCTAGTGCAAAGCTTTACTCAAGAATGCTTGCTGATCCTATGTTTGAAGAAACTTATATGATTATGAAAGATAGAGAGAAAGAAATGGTCGGTACATTTACAGAAGATTATAAATGGTATAGAGAGAAGATGCCTTTTTATTATCGAGATATTGCAACTGGATATGAAAGCATAGGTCAAGATATTAAGAATGAAAATATAGGTCATAAGAAATTATACGAAGATATATTGTTTAAATTACAAGAAGCGGAAGATAATCTTGAATGGGCTAATGTAGATAAAAGTTTATATATGACAGGAGAATAAATGCCAAATCCATTTTTAGATGATTTTTTACTAGAACTAGAAGAGCAAGAATCAAGAAAGACAGGATTAAATACAAGATCACTTTGGGCTGATGAACCTGAGCCTATACCTCAAGCACAAAAGAATATATTATATGATATGGTTGGCTCTGGATTATGGTCATTTATAGATGAGTTTGGCTTTGGTGTTCCAGAGATAGTTGCTGATAGTTTTGGGTTTGAAGAAGAAATTGAGCAGTTAAGACCTACAACTCCACTTGGAAAAATAAGTTCTGCAGTAGGTTCTCTTGCTGGGTTTGTGACTGGTGCTCCAATGAAAGTTGGTATTAAAGGTACCCAGATGGCATTAAAACCATTTGTTAAAAAAGCTGTAGAAGAATTAGGAGAAGAAGCGGCAGGGAAGTATGTAGTAGGTTCTGCTAAGAGTATATATAAAAAATCTGTTAGAGATGCTCTTGCTGACCCTGCTGTCTCTGGAGTTAAAAGGGAGATTGTTGAAGATGTCTCTAGAGATTACTTTAATTTAGTAGGAAAGTCTTCTAACAATAAGCACTTTGCTAAAAGATTTATGGAGAAGTCTAAAAAGTCTATAGATGATTCATTGGCTCCTTATTTGATTAGAGGGGAGATTAATGGTACTCAAGCTCTTGCTATAAAGACTATACTAAAAAGAGATTTAACAAGAAGACCTATACAGAACTTTAAAGATTTATTTGCATTAAGAGGAAAGAATCCTAAGCTTGGTCATCTTATTGATGATGTTGTTATGTTTGGTACTATAGATGCATTAATTGAAGTTCCACATAGCATTGCACAGGATAGACCTTATGATGTTATGGCTCCTATATGGGGTGCTGGAATTGGATTTGGCTTTGGTGCTTTAGGTTGGATGGCTCCTAAAGGCAAATTAGCATCTGTTAAGAATGATATGATCGATGGAATGAGAGCTGCTTTTGGTAAAGATATATTCTCAAAGAAATCTAAAAAAGAATTAACTACCTATGCTAACATGCTCTCTGGCTGGATATCTAAGAACCCTTCATCTATAACTAGATCACTTGCTAAAGATGGAGAAGATAAAGCTAGTGAGCTAATTAGATCTGTTGTTAGAGGTGGTAAAGAATATAGAGTAGACCTTGGTAATCCTGGACAGTTATTTCAAAACTATGATGAAGAATTGGCAATGGGTTTACTTAGAGATGGTTTGAATCAAGTTAAATTAAAGTTTGGTAGAGAGCTTATTGGTTGGGCTGCTAAAGAAGAATGGAAGTCTTTATCAGACAACTGGCTTAGAATGGTAATGGGTGGTACTATTATGAATGCTAGGTCTATATATGAACTATCTCAAGGAGCAGATGTAAAGTGGGATGATATGCTACCTGGTGTTCTAATTGGAGCATATTTAAATAGAAGAGGTAATGCGACAACTTGGGACTTTAATGATAGAGTAAATAGACTAAGAGGCAACCTTGCAATGCTTGGTGTTGAGACTAGAAACTTAACTGAGCTGCCTTTTAATAACTCATATATAAACAAGCATTTAAATCCTATTGAGCATAATACTACACTTAGAAAGGCTAGAGATAAGGCTGAAGAATTAGGCATTATAAATGATACCTTTGAACGTACAGAAGCAAAGCCTGATGTTGGTGAGGAATCTGTATTTATAAACAAGATGCAAAAAGGGGAAGTTGAAATCTTTGAAGCTTTCTATCCTATGCTTTCAGGTCAAAAGGCTCATATCAAACCACTTGATAATATAAGTGTTAAGGATGCAAAAGAAATTGAAGCTATCTTAAAAGGGGCTACATGGCCTGTTTTAGGCAATAAAAAAATAAAAACACCACAAGATGCACATTCAGTATTTGAAGACATTGTAGGGGGTTCTACTCAATTATTTGATAGAGAGATGCTTTCAGTTATTGCTGGGCTTAAAGGCATACCTGAGCTTGGTATAACCTATGATATTGATATTGACTCTGGAAGTGTTGGATCTTTTCCTGAAACTATAAATGCTAAATTAGATAGAGTAGAAGATATGCCTAATCTTTATGACTATGCAGAGCAAGGTCAATTTAGATTTTTAAAAGATGCTGACAACCAACCCTTAAAAGATCAAGCAGCTAAAGATGCAATGGAGAATGTTTTTTATAAAGTGAATGAAATAATAGGAACACTTGGGGATGATCCTGCAAGAGGCGGCATGTCAAAATTAAACTTAAAAAAAGTAGACAAGAACTTT
>CEUX01012950.1_pt1 | contig 11193 bp, 12 predicted proteins | sample 531361 | NCBI WGS metagenome assembly CEUX01 (sample SAMEA2622736, study PRJEB7988) | marine metagenome | isolation source: saline water (ENVO:00002010), including
ACCTGTCATACATCATAATCCACTTGGCTATCCCCGCCTTCAAACAAGGTTTCCACCCAATGTGATGCAAGGCGTTCTTGGTAGAGAATCACCAGAACCTAAACAGACATCATATGAAGGAGATTCCGCTGCGGTTATTGGGGCTCAGATGCAACCGGGAGAGAAAGTAGATTTGTTACGCTCTTTTGATGCACTGACTGACCTCGACCTTCTCATCAAAGAGGAAGATGAGCGAGATAAAGGGGAATTCCTCCCGGTCAAAGCCATGCATCGTATATTTGATGTGAAGGACTTAGAACACTTGCGCGGTTTCAGTGGTGATTGGGTCGTCAGTATATGGCCTCAAGGCGAACGACTCATTCTTGAGAGAGAAGGGGATGAGGTCAAGGTGAGGGATAGTGAAGGGGGAGAACACGATTTACCTAAGAGCACATTGAAAGGAATCAAAGAATTACATGATGAGAAGGACTACATCCTTGATGGGGTGTGGGATGGTGAGCATCTTCACATTGTAGACATCATCAAATTCGCAGATGAAGACATGGAAAACATGCCTACTAAAGATAGAGTGCGTCATGTTCGTGCCACATTTGAGGCTAATGAAGAAGTGAGTATTCCAGCCCCGGTGAATACACGAAGAACTGATGATGTGGGACTTGAAGATTCTATAGAATCTCTTTTCAAAGAGCCGAATGCGAAACAGATTCTCTTACGAGATGCCGATGCTACCTATATGATGGGGGAGACCAGACATCCGAAATGGGTATTGTTGAGCCCGATGAAGAAGTTAGATGTTCGTATTGTAGCACTTAGTGGTAAAAACGCAAGGCTGGGTGTAGGACCAATCTTTTCAGATATCGCTGAAGAGATAGGGAATCGCTCTGTTGAATATGAAGATGAACACTACATGGATGTTGGCTCTACCCGTCTTTCAGAGGATAAAGAAGAGGGTGATTATATCACTGTGAAGGTGGATAGTGTGACCCACTCTGAAAGGAAGGGGCATGACATCTATCGTTTGAATGGCGCAACTTTCGACTCTGATAGTGAAGCAGGGGCAACTGATAGTGTAGAGACTCTCTCTATTATGTCTGGAGTCCCAGACGATGTCCCACACCGTATCCGTGTCACTAAAGGGAATGTCCTCATCAATTTCCCCGCTTTGAAGACTGATGTAATTTACAAGACTGAGAATTCAGGGAATGTTTGGCTGGTGTATGAGCCTGATGCTCCTCATGATTACGCGCTGAAATTAGCAGAGTCACAGAGACCATTCTGGGAGGCACCTGCTGCTATTCTACTCAGGTCAGAGAAGGAAACTAAGAATGAGAATGAAGAGAAGGCACATGTAGAGCCAGAACCTCTGGCTAATCATAAGAAGAAACCGAAGAAGGTAGATGAGGACCAATTTTTCAAACGTGGTCTCATAACTGCTCTGGAAGTAATTGACAGGATGTTGAAAGAGAAGAGTACATTCACAGGGCCGAAAGGACTGGGTATTGATTTCGCCACACCGATAGAGTCACCAAGTGGGCCTACTGAGGTCATTAATGAATCAGGACTTCCTGATTATGACCCGATAGATGAACATGATGCTCCTAAATCTGCTAAAAAGAAGCATCTTAAGAAGTTCCCAATAAAAACAGAAAGAGATGAGGGAGCGACATTAACAACCTCTCAAGATGAGAGTTTTCTTGATTTAAGAGAGGCGCCTGTTTGATATACCATGAAGAGCGCTGAGGGAGTTCGATGATGAGTCTCGCAGCACCGAGGAGTATGGACCCAGTCCTGCTCAAAGGTACTGGTGAAGACCTCATCGTTGCTGGTTATGCATCTGTTGAGATGGTTGACAAGCAGGGTGACCTCATCACCCGCTCCGCTTTGAAGGACGCCTTCGGGAAATTCATGAAAGCGAATGGATATCGTAATGTTCAACTCGCTCATTCTAATATTCAAGTAGGGGAAGTTATCCCTGAATACAACGATAGTAATGGGCGTCTCTGGAAATCAGAAGTTGATGATACCGGAATGTTCGTCGTTATTCGACTACGTGGTGACATCGAGAAGGCTCGTGAAGTCGCTGCTGAAATCCGAAAGGGGAACCTACGCTCGTTCTCTATCGGAGGGCAAGCATTTGAGCGTATCAATAAAACAGATTCCTCTCGGGGCGATTACCGTGAAATAAGCAGGATGGAACTACATGAAGTTACTATCTGCGAGAAAGGTATCAATCCAGAGGCGCAATTTCGCATATTGAAAGAAGACAAAGGTGAAAACATGAGTGACCCGATGAATGAACTACAAGAAGTACTTGAAAGACTATCCAAGAAATTGGATGATAAAGAGGCAATGGCCTACGAAGATGAAAAGAAAGATTCCCCGAAGTCTGAAGATGCAGACTCTAAAGATGACAAGGACAAAGAGAACCCTGAGAAGGGAGAAATGCCTGCAGGTCTTAGAGAGCACATGAAAGACAAGAAGGGCGATGAAGACGAATCCGATGATGATAAGGATAACAAAAATGAGAAAAAGGATGATGATAAAATGGAAAAGAACGACATGGATGATGTCATAACGACTGACTATTTGCAGTGGCTTGAGTCCACTGTGAAAAGCGCAGGGTATGACCCAACTGCAGCACGCGACCACTTCGATGATGTGGAGAAAGGATACGGTAAGGGAGAAGATGGTGCTTCTCACCGAGGACAGCCCGCTCTGGGAATTGTCGGTGAAGGTATTTCTGCCCCTAAGCCTAACTTCGGCGCTGGCGGGAAAGGTAACCAGACCGTCATCAAGACTGATGACTTCATTAACATGGAGAGTCTATCCCCATCACAAATCGAAGAAGCCTATGGAGTCTACAAGGCTGCCGCTAAAGAGCAGCATTTGAAGACCGACCTTGGTAACTACTTCGAGACCCGTCTCCAGAAGGAGATATCTGAAGAGAATAATGAGAAGGCCCGTCAGGAATATGATTCCCGAGAGCCTCTCGCTGACCTCCAGAAGGCAGTTCTTGCTCTCGGAGAGAGGATTGATAATATCACCTCTGGGGAGTCTGAAACCTTCCAGAAGTCCGCACAGGCTTCAATCAATGTTCCTGTTCCTGACACGAGCGAATTGGCAACCATGACGTGGGATGATGTCCACCGTCTTGCAGGCCGCGCTCTTCGGGGAGGTGACAACTGATGGCAAGAGATTACGTTAGAACGATTCAAGACATGGAGCGATATTACTACGGTGGAACAGCCCTCACAGGTTATTCCTACAGTAGTGGGGACATTCTGAAAGCAGATGCCCCTCTGATGTCCACTACGGCTGGTACCTATCAGGCCATCTATGGCCGCAAAGTGTGGTCCCAACTGAACCAAGAATTCAACGCTTTCAGTATTCTACCTAAGAAGCCATGGGAGCGAAGTGGATGGAGAATCATCACCGCTAAGCCTTCCTTCACGAAGGGTGGCGGTGTTGCAGAAAACGCAACTCTCCCAGATACCACGAAGCCTGACTTCCTCCATGTAGCAGCCAAGCCAAAGACTGTTGCTCACACCTTCGACTTGAGCGAAGTGAGCATGTTCCTGTCTGACAAGGATGACGGTCTTGGTGACGTCCGCCAAGTGCTGAAGGAAGAAATGGGTAAGCATCACGCTGACCACATCAACCGAATGCTGTTGACTGATGTCGACACACCAGCAGCCAACGATTTGGAGTCGCTTGACCGTATCACGTCCGACCCAGACAACATGACGACTGGCACCACGCACGTCAGCGCAACAACGGACCACGACATCTACTCCATCACCCGTGATGGAAGCGTCGGTTTCCACAGCGCAGAAGTGAGTGTTGACTCAACCAGCACGAACAGGAACCTGTCTCTTGACCACATGGATACGCTCTTCCAGCAAGTCTGGACCCGTGGTGGTAATCCAAAGGTCATCCTAACAGGATACGACACCCTGATGCGTGTACAGCAACTCCTACAGAGCCAGCAGAGGTTCATGGAGTCCAAGAGGGTCACCCCAACCTACAACGGTGTTAAGGGTGTTCCCGGAATCGAGGCTGGGTTCATTGTGGCCACCTACAATGGTGTGCCCATCATCCCAACCAAGGACATGCCAAGTGATGGTATCAGCCGTCTCTACTACCTCGACACTGACTACATGTGGTTCCAGACTGCAATTCCAACCCAATACTTCGAGTCTGGTATTGAAACGGGTGACCCGTTCGCAATCAACCGACTCGGTCAAGAAGGTCTTTACCGAACAATGGGCGAAATCTGGTGCTCTTTCTTTGGAGCACAAGGGAGCGTGCGAGACCTACAGTGAGGGTTGCGGAGAGAGAAAAAAAAGGAGATGAAAAATTATGGCAGCAGCAACACACAGAGGAATTACCTACACAAGTAGCGCAAGCGCGACTATCACAGTGGACCTTGACCTACCCCTCCAAGCAGGGGTTGACCAAGACGACACAAGTTGGTTGACATCCTATCCGGGTGCACTGACTTCATTCTCAGCGCGACAGACTGATGGAACGAACAAGATGCAACCAAGACTGGTTTGTCTAACAATCGGAGCATGGGCAGAGGCCGAGACTATCACCCTAAGCGGTGGAGCCAACGCTGTACTATCATGCATCGCCCACAGTAAAGACGCTACTGCTAACCTTGCAGTGTCTTTCAGTGGTCTCGTCCTGACTGCAGATTGTGAAGCAACGTCAGATGGTACGACCGATGACACCGCAAACTCAACTGTCTGGATACTCGTAGCCTAATCGGGGTGTTCTGAGTGCCCACAGTTTGCTACAGAGGCCAACAGAAGGCTGGCTTTAATGCTGGTCGTCTCGGCTTTTTCGAGTGGGGTGTACCAAAAATGGTCTCCCAAGAGTGGCTGGATGAGCGCAGGAACATCATCAGTTCTGATTTCATTATTGAAGGAGACATGTTCAATGTTCCCGGTATGGTACCAGCAGGTGCTGAAGAAACAGTAGATGAAGGAAATGATGGTATCCCAGACGCTGGATGGGTGAAGAGAGACATTAGCGCATGGTTAGAATCTCAAGGAGAATCTGTAAAGGCCGGAGCGACAAAAAGAAGTCTCTTGAAAAGAGTAGAAGAGATAATGAATACCGACCCAGTCGGAGAAACAGAACCACAAACGGAGTGATGAAGAATGGCAGCAGGAAACACAGTTGATACACGAGTGCACGTAATGGGCGACCTTTACATGTTAACAGGAACTTTTACAGATGGTGGCACAGATGTGTCATATGCAGACCACCTCTCAGAAGTTTACGCAGCAGGTGGGCACGTTACCAGTCTTTATGATACAGGTATTAAAATCAATGAGGGTGACGACATCGCCGTTGCTGAAACAGCAATGACTGTAGATACAGTCGATGCGCGACTACACTTCAATATCGGCGAGACAGTTTACACGTCCGCTGGGGCAAGAGTAGGTGCTATCACCGCTCTTGCGGCTACAACTGTTACAATCGGAGCAGGAGCAGCAGTCGCAATGAGTAACAACGACAATCTCTACAAGTTGGGACCCGACCAGAGCGCAGTGACTCTTAATGACGGTTCTCTCGCAGTGAGCATTGACACGACCAACAAATATGTCGTCTTCGGCAATGGTAATCTCGGAGCAGCGAGCACAGCCCACACTCAGGATGGGCGTTGGTGGATACTCGGTAAGCGTTGAGGGGTGATAGCCCTTGGCGCTTCCAGCAATTAACACTCAAATCTATACGTTCCCCCCTAACGGGCCGTATTACACAGGTTTGTCTGTGAAAACACAAGTTGCTATTGATGCATCTGGCGCTGAGTCAATTGTCACGAATGATGCGGCAGACGCAAATACTGATTTTACAACTGCTAATGCTAACCTCATTCTGAATCCTAATGCTAAACAGAATAGTGCCACTAATCTCTATGTGAAAAGGTCGGATGTGTCTTTAGACGGCCCGGGATTCCTCCACATTGGGTGGGTGTCTGCTACAAATGTAGGTGCTGATGCAGAGACGTTCGCACTTCAAGAAAAGGCATCATGTACAATACCAGCCAATTGTAAATTATATTGTGACACTTATGCCCCTATGCTGAATGGTAGAGTGATTGATGTCATAGCAGGCGCTTCTGCTTCAGTAACTGATGTGAGTACGATTACATCAAGAGGTAATATAGTAGTGAGTGTTTCTTTCGCGGGTTGAGGTGAATGATTGACGCCCGAGGAAATTTACAGAATGGCGCGCCAAGGTTGGACTGAGGCCGTAGGTGACTCTGTACAAAGCGAAGATGATGACCGCCTTCGTGGTGTTATCAAAGAGCAGAATGTTCGCTCGCGTAATGTGAGAGATGTTGTGAACATCGGCTCAGGTACACGCTGCACATATTGCGGGATGTTACATTTTTGTTATGTTGAGAAATGTGGCGCTTGCGCTAAACCTATGCAGTATAACATGGGGAAAACGGAGCGTGTGATATGAATCCAATTGATGCTGCTTGGTCTTTATTGAAAGCCACAACATGGCTCACTCCAGACGAGGCTGATAAAAGAGAGCGAGAAAGAATCGAGCAGGAAAAAGCAAGGCTTGTGGAAGAAGAGCGTAAGAAAGAATTAGGAGGTGAATGACGTGCCGAGTGTTTTCCAGACAGGTGAGAGAGCACCTCGTCCTTTATTCCCAGACCGGCTCTATTATACCACTGCGCAGAAAGTAGCAGATATACTTCAGATTCCTTACCCTGACCCTGTGGATTTAACAGCAGATAGCAATACCAGCGCCACTTCTTTGAAAATCAGTCCGTCTGATTATCGACATGTTGGTTTTGAAGTAGGTGACAGTATTGAACTCGCCAGTGATACAGAACTTGGTGAAACTGTCACCATTACAACCATTGCTCGTGACGGGACTGATGTTGTTATTTCATGGAGTGGTGGAGTTTCTGGTGATTACGATACTGCAGATAATGCCACAGTGCAGAATCTTCAGTCTTTCACGAACGGTAAAAGGAAAGGTGTCACGAAGTCTCAAGTGGAGACTTTAATTGCGCGCACACAGGACAAGATTGACAACCTCACTAATAATTCATGGAGACCAATGCTCCAAACGGCAGAATATCTTAATTTTGATACATATAAGCCATATAGGCGTAGGTATTACACTGATTATGTAGGTACTGTGCCTCTTCTTTTCCGCAACGCTCAACAAATACTGAGATTGGAAATATGGCAAGGTCAAGACTATCGTGAGATTGGATGTGCTGAAGTACGACTCAAAGTTCTCGATAATACTCTTCTAACTGCGGACACTGACAAGGTGTTCTTATGTCCCGGGGGTGGTGGTGTTGCCACTCTCACGGCTGGTTCAGGCACCAGTAAGTTCTCCCCTTCATTCGACACTGTAAGCACAGCCCAGCAATTAGCCGACCTTATCAACAAGGATTTGCGTGTAGGTAAGGCCGCAACTACTTTCTCCCCTTCATTCACATTAGAAGATGCCAGCGCGGATTCTGGAACTGTGACAGCGAATGTGCATCATGAGTTCCTTGCGAGCGCCAATGCTGATTATGGTGGCGCGCAGTTGAAGATTACCAGTATGCGTCGTGGGGACGCAGGTGAGAATGCTACCGTTGCTGTTACAGATACATCCGCTATCAGTATCACTGGTGCTAACTCATTCACTGGCACGGTTTCTTCATCAGATTCTACCACTATTACACTCTCTGATGCCTCTTCTTTTGCCCCTTATGGCCTTATCACTATTGGTAGCACTGTAGGGTACTACACCAGTATTAGTGGTAATGTCCTCAGTGGTGTAGCCGATTTAGTAGGAGACGTGAGCGCTGCTGCTACTGCAGATGCAACAGTGAATCAAACCCGTCTCAGTATCGATTATATTGGCACCACCACAGGGGACGAGGCACGTTTGAGAGACTGGTGGTGCGACTATGACCTTGGTATCATTTATTTCAATAATTCATATCCTTACTTTTCATGGAATGCTGTAAAAGTCTCTTACGTGTATGGAGAGAGGTATGTGGAAAAGGCTATTGAAGATATATGTACCAAACTTGTCGCTATGGACCTCATTCTTTCTGATGACCGCAGTGTCCTCATGCCAGAAGGTACACAGAATGTAGACCTTGGTTCTAAATATCAATTGTTTAAAGCGCAGGTAGCGGAAACTCTACCGCGCTATACTGAAGTAATGACAGTGTTATGATGAAGGTGTCCGAAATATGATTGATGGGAAGGCATTCACTGATGTTGTGATGTTAGCCAGAAGGAATAGTATCTTCTTACCGGAGAATCATATGTTCCTTCTCGCTAATGCCCATGCCTATGGGTATGAAGTAACAGACAAGGGAGTGATTGTAGACAAAGAAGGGACTCCTTTAGCGCAGACTCATGAAGATTATGAGACTATCATCATGAAGGCGAAAAAGCAAGTTGTTAGTAGTAGTTCGATAGGGGCTGATTTAATTGGCAACTGAAGCGATACCTTTACTCAAGTCGATACTTGACACTAATTGGAATAGAGGTAATACTAATCAAAGGAAGCCAGTCATACAGGATATCACCACGATAGATGCTGGGAAAGGGAAAAGATTCGACCTTGGGCGTAGTGATGCTATCTTCCTTTACGAAACCGCGCATAGTGAAGAACAGCCAGAATTATTCTATGATTTTGTAAATACGCGTAAAAACGTAACAGTGGATGCCAGAACCATGGAAGGGCGCGCACAATTAGAGAAGATAGAAGATGAGATTCGGCGGGTAGTACATAGTAAAAGGAAGGGGGACGGAGAGAATCTGGACCGACTACTCTATAAGACGCGTACTGACCTATCCGATAGAACCAAGAGGTTGCACCGTATGACCTTCCAAGTCGAAATTGTCATATTTAGTGAGGCCATCGCGTAGAAAAAGGGGAATGAAATATGCCATCGACTGTCTATAAAGGAGACCTCGCTGAGGTATCATTCGGCCATGAAACCGGTATCGTGCTCACCCATGGGCATTGGGGGAGTCTGGATTTCTCCATCTCCACGAGTGGTGATGTGAGCACTATCAGTGTTCTGAACGGTTCTGGGAACTTTTTCTACACAGGATTCCTCAATTATCCTGAAGGTATGCTCGCTGGGTCTCGTCTTCGTGTGATTGGTGGAGGTAATTATAGTAGTGATGATTTCACTAAAGGGCACATCTACACCATTGTAGATAATTACGGCACCACTGTTAAAGTCACACCAGCGATGCAGAGCACAGGTGTTTCTGACACGGGTGATGTAATCATCATTGAGAGTTTAGGCACTCCCACTCTGGACCCGGGGATGACATACTCTACCAGCGCCGCTGCCAGTGATGAAAGTGTGCTCACAGACCAGTTTGTTGGTCTCGCGGCCACCCTTGCCGTGCCGGAGACGACAGTGGAGGTTTTGCGCAGTCATGTAGTTGGTATTGGCCGAAACGTGGTAGTTCAAGAACCTCAAAAGATTGTGAACTCAGGTGGCTCTCTTGAGACCATGATGCACAGTGCTCGTTGGTTCTATTACGCTCTTGGTGCTGAGGCAGTAGTAGCGCCGTCGGCTCTTACATCTGCTGATTCTGGCATTGTTGATGATGGGGCCGATGTTAAGGCTATTGCTGCGGGTGATACATACGTTGAGTTGGCTGCCGCAGCATCTGGGGGAATGCCATCAGTTGGGCAATATATCGTTATTGTCGATAACGATGCGGTTCTCACTCCTTATGAAGACGAGCCGACATCACCAACTAAGTGGACAGGTACACAAACTCAATTCCATACCAGCATACGCACCGAGATGCGCCGGGTTATTGGTATAGACCAAACAGTCGGAACAGCACGCCGAATCTATGTTGATGACCCGTTTTGCTTCGACCATGCTGCTAAAGACGGCAGTGCTGGTATTCAACGTATTAACAAATTGGCCGTAGATGATGCTTCGACTAATGGCTCGCCTAATTTTGACACTGCAGCGGCAACTTATGGAACCATCACGAATCGCCAAAAGCGTGCAATGTGGACCGGTAGTCATATCCCTTCCTTTTCTCTCGAACAATCCTTCAGAACCCATGATGTGAATTCTTACGGTACTGGTGGCTATGCAGGCTCACAGGCAAATAACGCTCCCGGCGCGGCTAATGACAGTAAACAACTTACTCGTGTTTTCCGCGGATGTAAAGTAAAGTCGTTTGAACTCAAGGCTGATGCGGAAGCAGCAGTTATGATGAAAGTTGATTTCGATGCCCTATTCTGCTATACAGATACTGGACGTCTTGAGAACTCCAACAAAGGTGACCGTTACACCGCTCACCGTATGTTTGAGAACATCGCTAATGGTCCTTCAGAGAGGAAACTTGCAGGTATTGCACCAAACACCGAGAAGCCGTTCCTCTATTACAATGGGACCATTACTGCTTTCGGTATCGCCCTTGCTCAAATCACAAACTTCTCTTTAACTGGTAGTAATGGCATTCAGACGCTTTATACTGTACGTGGTAATCCTTTGGCGGAAAGTCGTAATTCGGCTGGAGAATCTCTTGAGCAAGTCCCATTTGCTGGGTCTCGGAATCCAAGCCTACAAGTTGAGGGTAAGGTCGAATATGAAATGACTCTTGGTATTATTGTAACCGACCCTCTCCTCTTCCATGAGTTCCGCACTAACCGTACTCATGGTTATTCAGAGCCTATTACTCTGCACCTTGTGAAGAATGGTGCAGGTTCCGACAGAGAAGAAGTGTATGTCGTTATTGATGATTATATTATCTCAGAGGCTCCTCTTCAAATCCCTGAAGACAAGGGACCTATTAAGAGTGAATTGAAAATCAAACCGAAGCATGTGAAAGTCATAGCATATGACACCTTGCTCCATTCTTGAGGTGAAAAAATGAACGCGTTAGATATTGCTTGGTCCGTCTTGAAAATTGACCGTGAGAGATTCACACCTGAAGAAATTGATGAATTGTCCAGAAGAGGTGGTATTTCACGATTAGAGGGCACTAAAGGGGGTTTGAAGTCTCCGATTGATTTTGACTGGACTCAGGCCCATGAAAGAGACCCTAATCAACAAGGTGAATTACCTCTACTTGAAGGACGAGAAGCATTAGAAGCGGAAGCCGCTTTATACCCAGACCCACCAGAGTCTCCAACTCAGGATGAGCGATATGAGGAAAT
>CEUX01104601.1_pt1 | contig 11178 bp, 19 predicted proteins | sample 531361 | NCBI WGS metagenome assembly CEUX01 (sample SAMEA2622736, study PRJEB7988) | marine metagenome | isolation source: saline water (ENVO:00002010), including
CAGCAGTTTGTTTAATTCCTTCTTCCAGCTTTTCAAAAGCTTCTACTTCTGTTTTTAGAGCTGCAAATTCTGCTTCTAAAACTTTCATTTTAGAATCGGTTTGTTCAATGACATTAAGCATCTTTTTATCTAAAACTGCTAACTTCTTATCAAATCCAGATAGGTCTGGCGCTTCGTAACTGATTATTTTTTCTCTCATGTCCATGTAGTCTTTGTAAAACTCAAAGCCCGCATATAGTCCGCCGCCTAATGTTGATAATGCTGTTAAAATTAAAAATATCTTCCCACCTCGAAACTTGACGCCGGCAATTTCAACTTCTGTCTTGCCGTCTTCTGCCATAAATTCTCTCCCTAGTTTTTGTACTGACTCTCTATCAGTGCATTATGACTTGCATCATCTCCCCCAAATAGGAAGTATGATGTGTAATTATTGTCCGATAAATTGCTATCGGGTATTGTTTTATCTGTAAAGAAACCAGGCGTATCTGGTATAACTTTAGTAGGGTCTATGAATGATTTTTGATTACCTAAGACATTCATCACAATCAATGTCTTTAATTGGTTTGTAGAATCATATCTACCCTTATCACCCATTTTTTGAAGTATCTTTTTTGCAGCTTTCTGCTTAGATACTTTTTTTACAGTTTTCTTAGGACTTTTGTTTTTATCAGTTCCTTTGTTAGACGATGCTTCGGCCTTTTTACTATTGTCCACTCTGTCGGGCCCAGCATCACTAGAGGATTCTTCTTCTCCGCTATCATCATTCGCAGTTTGAGTCTCCTCGCTGGTTTCTTCGTTGGATGATGTATTATTGCCATCTACTTCTCCTTCGGATTCTCCCGCTTGTTCTGTAGATTCTCCTTCAGTTGTTGATTCTGATCCTTCGCTGGACGTATCTTGTGTATTGGCTCCACTTTCCGAAACTTCGGATTGGGTAGATTCCATAGATTCACTGGTGGTATCTGCATTTACGTTCATCTCCATTTCTAGTTCAGAACTAACATCTGCAACCTCTATATTAACCTCTGGTTGCGGAGTATTAGTATCTACAGTCATACTTGGTAGTTCTAATTCTGTATTAATTTCTGTTTCAACCGATATTTCAAGAGATGCCATTTCAGTAGGTGCTTCTATTGGTGCAACTTCTATTGAAACATCTGTAATATTGGTATCTGGTGGCAATTCAGTTTCTATAACATTATTAATAGTATCAATGATTTCCAACTCTATGATTGTTACTAAATCAAATGTAGTTGTTAAAGATGGATTACTAAATTGCGGCCCAAAGAATTTGTTAGGAAAACCAGCATCTATCCCAAACAATTCAAACTCACCTGTTAAACCAGAATATGTATTTTGTGGTATTGTTTGTGAAAATGCAAAATTTCTTAGACCAGCAAAATCTAATTCGACTTCGTGTTCAAATTTATGTTTTAGAGAACCCGAATCAAATAGTGATACTGTTAGGGCAAAAATATCTCGACAGTCTTGAGCTTGCATTATATTACCAGCAGTACAACTTGCCAAATTAGCGTTACTCTGGTGTGACTTTACATCTACATTATAGTCTAAGTCAAACCCCCGATTGATTTGGTCTTTTGTCATTCCATCTGATAAATCAAATGTGGAAGTGAATGTACCGCCAGGGCCTTGTTGTCCACCAGTGCAAAATGCCGTGGTGGTACAACCATTTCCTCCTTGTTGGGATTTTGTGGCTCCAGATGTAGTGAATTGACCCATGCCTGGAAGTAAGTTACTTGTAGTCTCTTGTCCTGTTACCGTTTCGATAGTTTCTGCATTAGAATACAGCGGGAACGCCAAACACAAGAAGAGCGATACCAATAAGGTTAATCCATGCGAATGAATTTGGTTCATCGGTGACCCTTTCTTCCGTTGCGTAATCGTCCGGCGATGCGTATTCGTCTGCCAGTTCCATTTCAGTATCGTCATTAAATGTTAATCCGTTGGTGCTTCTTCCGTCAAGCTCTCTTTTTTTTTAGCGAAAACTTTAGATTCGGAAGGTACTAGGTCAGCATTTTTTTCCCATGCTGAGATTGCATCATCCCCAATTTTACCCATAAATGGGCATGGAGTTCCTGCCATCCACATAGAGTCAAATACTCTAGCATCTTGGCATAGGGTTGATACAGCCGCTACTTTCATACCCATTCCATACAAGGAACGAGCAAGCTTTAGTCTTTCACAGTTCTCATCTGTAACTGTGATACCAGAAGCAAATCCTAAAATTTGCGTTTGAATAGCTGCACTAGCAGCGCTTTTACAAACGTCACTATTATTAATTACCACGGATGGTGCTGAGGCAGTTGGCGGTGTTTTGTCTGTCACGACTGTTGACGAAACTGTATTGGTATCCGCCGCTAATGATGTAGATAAAGGTACAAAACAAACCAACAAGCACAATAGCCATGTGCTGAGGTTCTTCATCGTTTTCCTCTACTTTCTGTTTATGCCTAATTCTTTAACTTTAGACATTACATCTATTTATATGAAACTAAGTCTTAGCCTTGTGAAGTTTAATAAAATACGTTGCATCAATTAGTACCAGTGGTTTAGTATTATTGCGTTTACATATTACTATTGGTTCATAATCACCAGCATTCTCACGGGCTTGCTCCATAGATTTCCAGATATTTAGTGATTCTTGATTTTTACATTCTATGGAATACGGAAACTTTTCTCGAGCGGCACGAGCCATGATGAGGTCTTCTCCACCAGCACCCATAGAGCGAGATTCTATATCTTCTGGATGGACTTCTAATTCTTCTATAAGTTGATCTCTTGCCCATTGTTGGAGTCTTCGACCTTTTGCTTTTGCGCTACTCGTCTTCATCATCCCACTCTATTTCATCCTCTAGTTCATCATTTAGTTCTTCGCCACAAAAGGGGCAGAAGGTCATTCGATAATAACCTTCATCCATACTGTGTTTAATTCTAAACTCAGCCTCACATGACGCACAAACTATTAACTTCATTGAATTTCACAGAATCCAGCAGAGCAAGCAAGTTCCTGTGAAGCAATCGTCATATCTGATTTTTCGTATTCCGCCAATTTGGCCCAATCCACTTCTTTCGGCATTTTACCAAGTAGTTCAACATACTCAGATTCACCTATATCTTGATAGGGTGCTTGTCTATATGTATGTTCCGAAAATGGAAGGAAACTGACTCCAGACATATAATCAAAATGTTTATATACCCATGCACCAACTTCTAACCATTCATTTTCTTTTACCGAAATAGTAACGGACGGTTTATGCTCACACCAATGTTTTTGATATACCAACCAAAGTTCTAATTGTTCAATAGCAGACATATCTGTACGAAATACAGAATCTTCATTAACCTTCATTGGAAACGAAAAAACAGCAGTGTGACTTGGATTCATTACATCATCTTCAATAGGGAATCCAGCATCTGTCATCATCTTTGTAAGTGGGTCTTTCTTATCCCCACGTACTGTACGAATATAAAAAGGATTATGTCTTGCATGAATACCAGAAGCTGCATCTACTAGTTGACTTACTGTACCAGACGGTTTAACACAAGTAACCGCAACTGATTGTGGAATACCAATCTTCTCTGCCCACTCTTTATTGGTCTTAACTGCCATTTCACGCAATTCATCTAATAGGTCTGACAACCCTTCCTTCTTTCCATTTGTAAAGGGGGAATCCATAATACCTGTAAGAGATACACCAAGTAGACGTTCTTCTTCACAATTCTTTTTCCATTGAGAAGAAACATATTTGAAGTTAACAAGTGTAGATTGAAAAGTTCCTAGAATCGTTGCATATTTTACCTTCTCCAAAAGAGACTCCTTCGTATCGCCAGAACGTACTACAACCTCTGACAAATTACAAAATTCTCTTGAGCGTAAGATGATCTCTGAGCAAGGATTCGTACCAAACTCATGTTCCGTATTACGGCGACCATTTTGAGATGCAATCTTAACCGCACTTTCACGATTAAATATACCACGTTCACCAGACTTAGACTCATAAAGAGCTTTCCACTCATCCATGAATACACCGATATCTGGTTTTTCTGAATAACAAGCAGAGTTGTTTGCAAGAGCACGTTGTGGTTCTGTATTCCACCATTGACCAGATTTAGCAACTCTCATTCGGTCATCTGATAGGTTAGAAAGACTAATTAAAGCAGACCTACGAACACCACCGACTACAACTACCTCTGCAATCTTACATACTAAGTCATGACATTCAAGAGAAGTTAACTTACGACTTGGTGCATTTTTAAAGATATTGACCGCAAAATTGAAAAGGGATTCTAACGGTTCTGGCCCGCTGGCACGGCCGCCAAACGTCTTAAGCGGTGCGCCAGCGGGTCTAACCTTACTTAAATCCCATCTGGGTATCTGCCCAATATACAACATTCCGATCAATTCTTTTAAACCCTTTGCCCAACCCAACTTGGAGTCTGCAACGGTAATAACTGTCTCTGTGTGATGAAACTCATCTGCTACGTATGGAAGTTCGTTTACGAATTGACGTTCAACACTGAAACCTACGCCAGTGCCATTCATCAATACGTAAAGGATTTCATCAAATGCATGAACACGGTCAACCGCAATATATGAACAGTTATATCCAGCAATGTTTTCTCTCTTGAGTGCTTCACCAGCGGTCATAAGACAACGCATTGAAGGCATTGCACTAGTGGACAATACTGCTTCTTCTAATTCTCTACGGGTTTTTGGAGTTAAATTGAAATTGTGCATCTCTTTGAGATGTTCAGTGAAAAAGTTAAAATACCTTCCTACAGTTTCATCCCAAGTTTCTCTACGTTCTTCTTCTGGTAACCATCTTGAATATCTTGATAGGTGAATAAATTCTTGGTAAGTTGTTGGTAGGTAATTACTAGGCATCTGTCTTTCTCCATTCCGTGAATCTTATCAGAGCATTTGCTCCAGAATAAGTGTTATTTTTAATTTCTTCCATGATTTCATTTGATGACATACCATCAATAATCATGTCGTTGATATCTTTGTTTTTGTTTGTCGAAGGCCACAAACAAACCCTACGGCCTTGTTTTATGTTCTTCATTATAGCTTTACAAATTTCTTTGCTTCTTGGTTCATTATCAAATATAACGGTCAAGTCACCGTTCTGCATCAATCTACCACCAATCGACAAAGGTTTAGAAAAGTCTGCTCCTGCCACCGCTATACAATTATCCAGAAACAAACTATCCAGTGGGCCTTCAACTACGAGTATCGGTTTCTTGTTGTCAACTCTGTCTAGACCGAAAATCTTATCTTCATCATCGAGCTTTATAGTGATATATTTTGGTTGTTCACTACCGAATGCTCTTCCTTGATATGCGTAAATCTCTCCTTGTTCATTCCGAAACGGTATCAACAACCTTGGATGATCATTGTCCAAGGAAGGGAATTTATTCGGTACTAATTTATTGGTGAAATCAAAAAATGCCGGACATAAGAATAAGTCGGCAAGACTTGAATCTGGTAACTTTCTTTTCGACAAAATAACCCGAGCAGGATGTTCTTCTGGAAGCGAGGCAATACTCTGTAAATTTTTGAGAATACCTTTCTTGCGAAAAACTGGTTCATTGAACTTAAACTCCGGCTCTGGGTTGTTAGTCTTCACGCCTTTCTTATAGCGTTCTAGTATATAGTCTTTGTGAGTTTTTGAGTCTACCTCTTTAATAAGGTTACCCAAAGTAGCGCCAACACCACAGTTATGACACTTATAAAACATATCATTTTTCTTACGAAATATAAACCCCCTTGCCTTAGTACGAGACTTCTTAGAGTCACCACAGTAAGGACAACGAAAATTCCAGAGAAAGTCACCTTTCTTCTTGAATTGTTGTAGATATGGGGAAATTAAATTTACGTATTTAACATCAATATAGTCATTCATAGTTACCCATAATATAGTAAATTATATAAATTGTCAAGAACTATTAATTAATAAATCAACATATTTGTGTACAAGAAACCCGATAACGATAGCACTACCTATCAGAACGTGTCTCCACTTCTCTAAAACACCGACTCTTTGTACTAATTCATCTTTAATCTTCTGTATCTCTTTATTCTGCGATTCGTGTTGTGCTGTCGCCATGGCCATAATTTCTTTCGTATTGGTAGTAATACGAGAGTGTAATTCGTCTATCTTTGCTGTAAGTTCTGTTCTGCGAACTTCTATCTGTTGTTCTGCTTCGAAAATTGCTTCTTCTTGTCTAGTAAGTTTTTCCTCATGCACCGCTAACATACGGTTAATGCAGTTGGAAACATCGGTCAATTTCTCAATTGCAACATCTAAACGCTCAAATAATCTACTCTGGTCACGAATTTCTTTCTTGAGAAGTTCGACCTCTGTTTCCAACTCTGGCATATTAGTCTGCCTTTACTATAGCAATGATACCCCATACGATCGCAGCATAAGCTGCCATCTGTACGATTGGGCCACCAATTAAAACTAAAGCACCCATTGCAATGAGCGCTCCGCCGTGCCATGAACTAAGTTCTTTAACTCTGTCTATCATCCATCCCATAAGTTTTCTCCTTATTTGCCGTCATCTAAATTTTTTATGTAACGGTCTTCGATTTGTTTAACTCTGGCTTCAAGTTCGTCAATTTTCTTACTGACATTGGGGTATTTCGTTTTCCAATTTTCCTCATCTTGTAAAACCTTCAATCCCAACTTTTTAGAAGCCCATGTCGAAACATCGTCAACCTTTTTATAGAACCATTTTCCTGCTTTGGTATCTGCAAACCATGAGTCAGCAGCACTTCCTAGAATACTAGAAGCGATTGCAGATATTGCCCAGAACCACATTTATTCAGGCGCACCAATGCAATGATGACATGGATCTTGTTCTGTGCATACACAAGGATCACAATCACATAACGGATTTTCACACTGTTCGTTAGTACAAGCCATTACTTTTTGTCTCCTATCCATATCCACTTACGTTTAGTTTCATCAAACCTAACGTCTTCGGGGTTAGCATGGGAATTACCATGACTCATTTTTTTACCCTTAGATTTTTGGGTCTTCCCCGGCATTAATTTCTTACCCATGTGAAGCAGGCCCTCTACCAAATAGACGAACTGCCCAATATGCTGGATATATTTTCCATTTAGGAACTGAAGGTTCAGCAGCCAACATACCTAGTTTAAAAATCTTATCAGCCAAAGCACGCCCCTTCTTCCATTTCTTCATATCATTCTCACCTTGATACCATACACGTAATACAGCATACAAATGGTCATGAATGATTGCAGCTCGTGCTACATCCCAAGGTGCAATGAGATTCCACAGAATACGTGGGGTTGATGCTAAATCTGTTACAAAACCCTTTTTACAAGTAATCCGACCAGTACTGGCGATATTCGCACCCATTTCTTCAAATAGTGCAATATCCTCAGCTGTAATACCGTGACCACTTACTGTAAAGGATAGACCCTTTTCGAGCTTCCAATTCTTAGGGGGGTTATACTCCGCACTAATCTTTCCATTGAATTTACAACTCATTTCTTAACTCCTTCTTCCTTGGAAGGTTCATCTTCTTTAGGACTTACCGCCTTTTCGTAATAGATGATAATTTCCTTTTGTTGTTGAATAAACCTTTTTAATTCTGCCATGTTAAGTGCAATGGTTTCATAATCTCTTACACTAATTGCATAAAATAAAAGGTCACCGTTTTCTTTTTTAAACCTTGCCTGAAATTCCTCTAAATTTTCTTCAGTAACAACATAAAAATATACATCGTTCATATTAACAGGTCTAGGACGATTCTGTAACGGTATCTTCCTTTCAACCTCTACTGTCTTAACCTCTACAGGTAGAACTTCTCTCCAACTAGAACAACCACTACTTAGCAGGAGCAGTGGTGTTATCAGCAGGAGCACCAGTGAGAGTTTCCAGTGACTCGAATAATTTTTTAGTTCCATTGTTTATCTTCTTTTCTACTAGACCAGGCTTCTTCAAACTTAACTTGGCAAGGTCATGTTTTCTTAATTTATCTATTAACGTATTCTTATACTCATTAGCAGCGTCCAGTTTAGTTTGCAATTCATTATTTAGTTTTTGAAACTTCTCCCTGTCTGCAATTAATGTATTAATAGTGGCGTCTTGTGTTGCTTTAGCAGCAAGCACTTTCGCATTGTTTTCCGTAAGGGTTTGAATCCTTGATTGCGTATCCTTATAGTAATAATAGGCGCCGTATCCTACGCCACCCAACAAACCAACTACTATAATTAACATATAAACCTTTAACATATGAACCCCATAGTTACCTTGTCAAAGTAGAGTGTAAGGTAACTTTCTATTATTCTATTATATATCTCTACCATCATTTGAACGAAAACTTCCTATTTGAAGTTTTAAAATCCTTTTTTCTCATTACGGTTTTACCGACCAACTCTAATTCCCCATCCTTTGTAACATTTAATACAAAAGGCATATTGATATCTGTCTTCATGTCGTTGATGACTGCTTGTGCATCATCACCTAAAGACGCAATTTTTTTACCATACTTCTTATATGATTGTTTGAACAAACGTACTAGTTCAGAGGATGTAATCTGCTGTTTGTTCCTTGTATCATTCACTCTATCCATAAAGTGGCGAGTAAATTCAACATCAATTCCTACAGCAGCAAATAGTCTATCAGCATACTTTTCGATTTGGTCTAAATCTGATTGAGAGATTGAACCCTCTGTTATGAATGATTTAAACCTTTTCATAATAGTCCTACTGTATATACATATTCAATTCATACGATTTACCTGTATTATATATTTGAATTTGTAATGCCTTCTTTTGAGGTTTATCATTTTTAAGCAATTTAATGCTGAAAATATTTGTTTTTCCCTTAGATGGTTTTCTTGGCCCAGTGCCTATTTTTTTGAAATAGTCATCCTCATCAACTTCATAACCCTGTTTCTCTGCCTGCATAACAGCGTGTTGTACAGCAGAACTATAATCCTTGTGGTAGATTTCATACTTACCTTCACCAAGGAAATTTTTAACAGAATTAACAAAAGCAGACTCTTTCTTGGTAGTCATTTCCATACGTCTTGCTCTTGCAGTTTCTAGTTTCTTACGATGTTCTCTATATGCCTTCGTCCGACCATCAAAGATTTTCAACTTACTTTCATCTTTTTCTTTTTTCTTCTTTAGTGCATCGGGAGGCATTGAAATCTGTCCACCAGTAGAATTGGTAGGAGCTTCTTCCTCTATCTCTTGTCCACTATAAGGGGATACTTGTTGCCATGTTTTCATTCTTTTATATCCTCTAAACTTACATATATTTTTTCTTGTGATTTGACATGAACTACTGGAAATATCTCAACCCCAAGAATAGTATCTACTGGAGCTTCATCTTCATATGCAATAACTTTATCACCAACTCTAGCAGTTAAATCTTCTTCTTCTTTATTTAGGATATCATTGACTAGAACATACTCTCCTTTGGGTAGTACTTCTCCAAATCCAATGACTTCCTCACTTATACTGTCATCAATTTCGTAACCTTCTTCTTTTAGATACTTCATAAACTCTTTCTCAAAAACATCTGGGTCTTCTACGTGTTCTTTGAAAGTGTCCTTGAGAAGAAATAACGCAGCTGCATACGTACCTAACTTAGTTCTAAGTCCAGGCACTTTCGCAAAAATTTTCTTGATGTTGAAAACTAATTTATGAAGGATTGTATATGCGTTTTTTTCTTCGGTAGTACGAAGCTTGGCAGGTTTAGTCTGTCGAATACCAGCAATGGGTGGGGGTAAAATTCGTTGACCGTTTTCATCTATAATGCCTAGTTTGTATGCCTCCGTTTTCTCAAAGGGAGTTACTAACAGCTTTATAAATCTGTAGGTTACGAATAAGTCTATCGCTCTTCCCATTACAGTTCCTTTAGTACGTTTGATACATAAGGGTCTGGCGTAACATCGGGTAACTCATCATTTCTAAGAATTTGTAGGAACAATAGGAAGGATTTTAATGTACTCCAATACTGTTTCTGTATCTTAAATAACAAAAGAGTTACACACGCATCAGGCCCGAAAACATTATTTAAAACGATGATATGATTTAATAACAACCGTTCTTTTAGTACATTGTTATCATGATACTTTCTAAGCAATCTTTTGATATACTTAAATCGTTTCATATCATCTTGAAATTCTTTTTCACCTTCACACTGTGGATTGTCATAATGTTTAATCGCAAACATCATAATATTATCATTAGTTATTTTTTCATACATCAATCTATTTTATCGACGCTCTAATCCTACAAGCATTATGTTCTGTCTTTTCATAGACAAACTCTAACGATAATCCACCTTCTTTCATATGCGAAATTCCATCATCCTCTAAAAACTGGTCATGAGGGGTATCCACATCTTTTCCAAATCGACCACCATTAAAGGTCATTGGAACAGAAACAGTTCCAGCATCTTCCGTAAATTCTACAGCAGGAAAAGTCAAACCAATTCTTGCAAGAGACTCACGAATCTGACGAATTACTCTATCAGAATCTACAGCATCCTCTTTCAAAATGTGACCCATTAGGGCATTGATTTTAGAAATAACTTTCTCATCAAATGGCCCACCCTCAGCAGGATTTAACGGAGCGTCATAAGACGGAGTTTCCGTTACAAAACTCTTAAAATTTTTCATGAGTCTTCTCCATGAGGCTCTACATCAGAAGGAAGATTATCGTGTATTCTTTCCTCTAATACTTGAGCCTTCTTTTTCTTCTTCTCTGGTGCTGGGGCAGGATCAGGAGAATCCATAATCTCCATCAATACGCCACCAGCACCATATCTAACACCATCATTTCTAGCCATGATTACTCCTAAGCAATAGTTGCACCAGCGCCCGTAAGACCGCCATTTGCAAGTACTGTCCAACCTTCGGTAGAATCTATGTACATAAGAGTTACAGTGTCACCGGCATCGTTAAATACGATACTGGAATAACCGTTACGAGTAGCAGGGGTAAGTGTATACGTACCACCACCATCAGTAATCATTGTAACAATTTTAATCTGACCACGAGCACCATTTGCAAGGGCACCAGTAAGGTTACCAGCACCAGTAACGAGAGTCGTTGTGGCAGTGGTAAGATTTACATCCGTAGATGATTGGTTAATTGCCTGCGGTG
>CEUX01104014.1_pt1 | contig 11171 bp, 3 predicted proteins | sample 531361 | NCBI WGS metagenome assembly CEUX01 (sample SAMEA2622736, study PRJEB7988) | marine metagenome | isolation source: saline water (ENVO:00002010), including
TGTTATAACAGCAGAATCTGTATCCCACCACGCATTTACATTACCACCGCCATCGGCGTTGTACCACATTTGAGTTAGGCGCAGCGTGTTATCACTTCGAACAGCAAAGTCCATTGTTCCGTGGGGTATACCTGCTGCAAATATATAGCCGGTGCCGGTGGTGCGGCTAGCCGAGAGCCATGCAGTAATAGTACCTTTTTCAAGCAGGTAATAATCTAGGGGATGACTGCTTGATAAGCCGTAGCTAGCTGAAAGATCGCCCGACAAAGCAAGCCAAGATTTTGCCTTATCTTGAAAGAGCATTGCTTCGTCATTTTCAAAAGGAATTTCAAATGTCAATGCATCATCACCATCACTTATGGTGACAGAATTTTCTGTTAGGGGATTGCCTTCAAAATCAATATAACCATAAGAAGAGCTTGGAGGAGAAGCAATATTGGGGTATGGGTAAGTTGTCGAAGCCATACCAATAGCGCCAGCGCCCTGGTCTGGGCATTGCCCTAGCAAGAGCTTCCATGCTTCAGGTCGAGTAAGATATGTGTCGGCGCCGCCCGAGTTGTATGTAATGTGGCGGGATTGATGTCCCCCCACATACTTTTCGGTAAAGGGACCTTGCATAGGAATCCCCATGGCTTGTCCGTAGATATCATTGTGGAGATTTGTAATTTCTACATTTGCACCAACTTTTGTCTGCACCTCTTTATTATACCCTGTGTTGACAGATGAACTCATTATATTAAAGGGGAATGCCATAGAAGATTTTACATTCTTATATCCGGTGTTCTCTTCCCATGATCGTGCGTGTTGAACTTTAAAGACGCGCTTTACTTTTTTGCGTAAAGCGCGATCATCTTCAAAGTCTTGTATTGATACTAAATCAGTTGTCAAGCCAAGAAGTACATTTAAAGGAATAAATCGGCCACCTTCTGTGTTAATCGGACCGAATGGGTACAGGGCGTTATAGGTAAATTGAATATTTTGATCTTTACTAAAGTTTACACCGCCATGGATCGGAGTAGAGGTGTCATATGATTTTAATTTATAAAGCTTTTGATAATTTCTTTCTGGGTATCCGTCTCGATAATATGTGGTGGTGCCGGCAGAGACAAGTTGCCCGGGGCGCCTTTGAAGGCGTGGCGCCGTATTGATAATTTGCCGTATATTTTCACGTTGTGTGTCAATAATAGAATTGCCTGAGCTAATCTCCTCAGAAGAGCGTTTTGCTTTTTTAAGCCAATAATCTATATTTTGTTTTGTGTTTCGCGGGGAAGATGGCACTGGGCTAGAGAATTTCTTCCAGCCAATTCCTAATTCTCCAACACCATACAATTGGGCTTGAGGTGCTTCTTGTTTTGTCTCTAGATTAGGATACTTTGTTTGATATTTATTTCGTTCAAGCACATGGCTTTCCACGGTATTATAAACATCTGCTACGAAATCAGAGGAAGCGGGAACAAGTTGTGCCATAATATGGGCAATTGCATCATCAAACCATTTATAATATTCTACAAATTTTTCGACTTGATTGGTGGCTGTTACTTTGCGGAAGAATATTTCTCTTAATTTTTCTAATGATTTATAGCGGCCGCGATAGCGATTAACAGGCTCTCCAATAAGATTATTAAAGTCTACCACCCCAGCAAAGAAGTCCAGCATTTCTTCAGAAATTGCTCGATACATACTTTTTTCAACTGTGTAAACATAATTGGGGACAGTCTCTGTAACACCAAACACCCTATCATCTTCGGACAAAATTTGAATTGCATCAGCTGATGTAGCCCTCTCAGGTTCTATAAATTTAAATGTATTCGTTAATCTTTTATCTATTACTGCGGCACTACTATTGGGAAAATCAAAGCCATAGCCATTGTGCTGATAACCTGCAATAGTGCCCATAGGTCCATAATCACTAGCTAGTACTGTAGAGCCGGAGCTTATATCCGGTACTACAAACACTCCGGTTGAATTAGAAGAACTTATTTGATTGAAAGCCCAATTTAATGCCAAAGCATTTAAATTTAAAACATCGGCGCCTTGATTGTTAGGATCAATAGCTGCTACATTTTGATAGGAGCCTGAAATTCCATAATTATCAATATCGTGTGCATGCTGGCTTAGGCTTCCGGTGTTCAGTGCTTTGGCCCAATAACGCAATGAACTAATAAGTACGTCAGATTTATGTACCACGGCGCCTGTAAGATTGGTTCGCTGAGCACCAGCATACAGTCGCTTTGGGCGCGTCAAGAAATCAGATCTGCTGCCTGATAGCCCGGCCACAGTGTTGACTACGCCGCCCACGGTAAAGCTATTTTCAATGGTGCCTAAGTCCACATTGATGCCTTCAAATATTACATCATATTGTGTTATTGAGGCGCCCGAGACTGTGGTGATCGGTCCATCAAATTTTGGCTTAACCTTAACCGAAAAATTCCAGGTGGTGTTATCATATACTCCAACGAAAACACTACTGGTTAATGTAGGAAATTGTTCTGGGGCGCCGGCAGCAGGAGCCGAGGCTGTTAGTTTGAAATATACGTCTTTAGAATCTGGGGCTGTCTTGATGGCTTGAACTTGAAAATTGGTATAGTCTGGGAAGTTTGCCGATGTGTTCGATCCCAAGAGCCCATCAGCCGATGAGGTATAGGGAGTAATACCTCCGAAAAGAGATACTGTGGTATAATCTCGTTGATTGTCTGCATATTGCAAATTCCAATGAGGAAACATTATCTGTGCTTCGATAGTGCAACCATATTGCATTTCGTAGTTGTCACTAAAAGTACCGGTTATATAGCCGCGACTATTGGTGTTTGTGCTGTCTGCCCGTTGGTAAATTACCGCGGTCCGGTTCTCTTTTTTATCGAAATTTGCATAAGGTACTTTTTCTATTACCTGTTCATAATTGTTACTTAACGGAAACGTAGTATTTTTAGCATAAGTGTTTATTTTAATTAACTTTTCATCAATATTAAAACAGCGCAACACATTTCGTAACGATTTTTCTGTTCCCTTAGATTTAAAAATGTTAGCAAGATTATTGTAAAGATTAAGATAGATTAAGTTCTTTGTTTCATCGAGATCGTTTTCAAACAACATGTCCTCATTTCTATTAAGGAACTTCTCCATTACATTTGCATCAATAAAGATCTCGGGAGTATATAAGCCCAAGGACTGAGGCAAGTGCTGGGCAAACGAAATTGGCTCGACGGAAGCACTTGTATAATTAATGCCCTTTAATTTTGGTAGTTGTTGTGCCAGGGCATGAGCTTTATCAAAATAACTTCCTACAATATGCGAGACTAAATCTAAATTTTTGTTTTCAGTCTGTTCGGCTTCCTCAATAATCCATGAAGGAGCATAATTTCGAAACATTGAATTATTTTGTGCATCATGATAGGATCCTGTAGCCAATAACTCGGATTTCAAATTAGACACCGAAGGGTGAGAGGAATATATAATAGGGTCTTTATACTCTTGGGCTGATGCTGAAGCTTCGATCATGGCTGAGCCGGTGGATCGGGAATTGGTCCCATAACCTGTCCAAACACCATTGGTAATACGACCGGCATAGTCCAAAACAGTACTATCAAGACTGCTGGTTTCCGTTATACCCTCGTTAAATTTATAATAGACACCAAGGGTCGTGTTAGAAATATCTGTGTTTGTGCCGCCCCTTACCTGGGAAAACCAGTAGCGTCCAATATCTTCACCGGAGCGCTTTTCTTTCCAAAATCGAAACTCATCCATAGAAGCGCTAAGTTTTGAAATTCCATCAAAAAGACTGCCACTTACTCCGCCTATTGCAGAGCCTGATGGTGCTTCCAGCAGCGCTCCTATGCGAGCAAAAGCATCCTTTTGTTTAAGTTGTCCTAAATTTCCTGTGGTGGTATTAGTATCGTTAATCCCTCCGTTTACATAAAGTTTGGAGATAATATTAGAGCCACTATTGTAAAGAACAACTGCAAAATGATTCCATGTTCCTAAAGAGGATGTCGTTAGGTTTTGTCCAATCGATTGCTGAAAAACAGAGGTATAGGGAGCCGCTGTTCCCGATTGTGCAGTTAATAAGAAAGGGCTCCCGTCGACGCCGCCAGTAAGCTCTAAAGTAATTCTTCCATAATCGACAGAACCACTATGAGAGCCACTCGTCCATAAGTCGAAAATCGTTTCTTTATTTCCGCTTGTGCCGGCAGCCATAAATTCAGGCTTCTTTAGCCAAAACTCAATAGATACACCAGTATCGAAATTGCATTGAAGGTTTGACTGGCGTGTTCCTGTGCCATAATCCGATGGTAGTCCCGCTGTGGTGTAAATGCTAGTATCATATACATTTGAATATTGAAATTTTTCGGAGTATGGATTATTACTCGCTTTGACCAGGGTTCCAGCAGAGTCGATTGCATTCGGGCCACCTTTAAGGGTGATGTATTCTTTAGTGCTTGGTATTGAATACCCACCCAGAACGTTGCTAACCCCTGCGGTTGTAGCCTCGCCTAATATAATATATCCATGTGTGCGGGGATATAAATTGTTGAAAATGTATCTTTCTACATCTAAAAGTTTATTATAGAAGCCATTAATTTCAGCATCAGAGCCATCATAAGGATAATAATCCGTGATGTGCTCCATGGCACCTTTATAATAATAATAAGCGGATCCAAATCGAGCAAAAAACTTAGGATCGGAATAATCCAGTTGAGGAACAAAAGTAGACTGCTTTTCTTTAAGCTGTTCTAAATTGCGTTCCGACTCTACGTCTTTGAATGCTTCTTTCTGGTCTGTATCGGAAAGGTAATTTCTACCACTCTCTACAGAGCCAAAAAGCTTTTTAATACTCATAATCCTCTACTCTAAATTTAAACACATATGGTTGCTCAAGCCAAGTGCTCAATGCAGGGTCGTAAAATGAAAATTTAAACCCATAAGCATATCCTGGCTCTAGCAGCTTCATATCAAAATCAAAATAATTACCGGAAACGTCATACGATAACATTGTGTGAAGATCACTACCAGTACCGTAAGGAATGGCGGTAAAGCCATCTAAAATTCTATAAACTTCATAAGAAGCGCTTTGAATAGTAGAGCTTTCGACGCCTTGCGTTGCTTTAGTGTAAATAGTGGGGCTCCAGAATTTATTTCTTACAAATAGACGCATACGTGCAGATTGATTTTTTCTATATCTGTCCTGTAGGTTTGTTATCTTCATAAAATAAACTGGGGTTTCTACTGTTTCATTTGCTAATAATACTTTTGGTTTGATCGAACCAGTAAAAAACTCTACACTCCCGCTGTACCAAACATCAAAAATATTCTTCAGGGGGCTTGCTGCAGCAGTTAAACACAGAGAAGCTGAGTAAATGCCTGTTGCAACATAGCCTCCGGTTACATGATGTTTTGAATGATGAAGAAGTAAATTACTTCCTGTGGGGGATGATGAACCCGAATAAAGTTTAACGTGAATGTTACCGGTACCTACAGAAGGTATGTTGGTCAATTTGCCTCTGACATAGTTATACAAATAAAGTGTATTAAGATTATCTGCAGCGGGCGCCAGAGAACTACTATACATAAAGTCTCCGCGGCCATCCTTGCGCGAGGAATTCCAGCGCGCCTCAATTACAGGCTTTTTAAAGAAAAATTGTGTACCCCGAGCAAAGAATCTCTTTGTGTAATAAGATTCTGTAGCACCATCCGGAAATGCAAGAACATTTCCACTAGCCATGCCCACAGTACCGGCTGATGAGCCAGAGAAATAAGCCTCCTGGCTTGCAGTTAGATGAATTCCCACACCGTAATTCGCATAGGTTTCGTCAATCCATTGCTCTACTAGTTGAGTGATATCGATTTCTAAATTTTCTAATCCAGTACCAAATTTTTGTGTGTATGTGTCTCCTGAGCCAGTGTAGTAATCACCACCGACTAGTCCCCATGGCTTGCCTTTTGAGGATGAAATCCAGTTGGCGCCCGTATTGCCTTTGACCTCGTCAGCATAGCCTTCCAAGTCAAGACCTATTCCTTCTTGCCACGAGGTTCCCGAAACTGGGCGTGCTATCAGTGTAAATTCGCGTGGTACGGTTTTAGACGTTTTGGCGTTAAACAACCTTAAATAAAAACTTACACTTCCGCTAGCTGGTAAAGCTCCGTTACTCCGATCTGTGGTGATTCCGTCCATCGGAAATTTAATCAAAACGCGTGAAAGCTCTTGAGAGCCGGTGGAGGTTGAAGATGAAACAGACTGGCGCCCGTAAATCGAGAATACCTCCAGGACGTCTGCTTCTCCCATGTTGGAGCCGGTACCGCGAGTCTCTAAACTGGGCTTATATGCATTGACGATAGTTGTATCTGCGTTTGCTGTATATCTCTTAATTCCCATTATTTAATCTTTCCTCGAATATCTTGGGTGGGAAACTTTACCTCTAAAATTACATTATTAGGAACAAGCAAATAAGAACCATCAGGAGATAAATTATCATCGATATCCAAGATCGTATCAGCATAGCTTCCTCCAACTTTATTAGTTAATTTCACTTTTACCACGTCTAGTGCCCCCTTTACTTGTTTTAAAGTTTCATATATGTCGCTAATATAAAATGGCTCACCAATAAAAAAATCTTCTTTATACTTATTCGCCAAAGCATTGATACAGCGATTTAATACATCAAATTTATCAGCATTAGCTTGAGCTTTTACAACAAAATCAATACCAATATTAACAATATAAGGATCTAAAATATCTACTGTATCGTTGATCATTCTATATTGATTAAGCCATGTCTTGATATTGTTTTTAATCACTCTATTGGTGGTAATAAAATTACCATAAGAATCTTCTGAAATTACATATAAATTAAGATTTCTTTTGAGAGAGTCTGGATCCTTCTGAATAGAAACTCTTTTAACAGAGCCAAATTTAGCTGGCATTCTATAAACTAGATTTTCATAATCGGCTTGAGTAACGGCTCGGTTTTGAGTCGGAAAAGTGTCATAAATTCGACGCTTGAGTTCGGCGCTAGTGGGATTGGTAACATCTCCCACAATAGGGGTCTCGTTCATTACCTCTATCGAACTCTGAATATTATCTATTGTAGATGTTGACAAAGCCGGACGGTTGTCAAACATTAATACAGCATCCGATACTGTACTTAATCCTCCTACTGCTACATTTGAATTAAGTGGATTAGTAACTCGATATACAATTGTTAGTGTGGTGTTATATGGAACAATACCAAAACTATCACCATTGGATAAGCGAGAAGGATCGAACGTGGTATCGGTCACATAATCTTTGCCAAAAACATCCAATGCCACCTCTTGAGGTGCTGCCACAATGTCAGTTTGCCCTGACTTGCCGCTTCCAAATTGGAGACTAGTGATATTTCGATCTTTCTCAACAACAAACTTTCTTGAAACCAATAGAGGCTTCATCACAGATGGAACGTTATCATTTTTAAAATTCTCATTTGCAATTTCTTTAAATACAATATCTTGAGACAAATAATCAACTTCAAAATATTCATTACCGGCGGTATCTGTAACCGATATAATTTCTGAAATATTACTAGCTCCTATTTTTACTTTTAAAAATCTCTGGAAGGGTCCTATCGAAACTTGTTTTTGAGCAAAATAACCCGAAACTACGTTTCCATAAGCTTTAATCGCATATTGAGTAGGAGCATTTGTAGCCGAATCACTTTGAGCAACGACAGTAGGATTTTTAGGATCTGCGAAATCTACATTTTCCAGCAATACAAAATTTAATCCGGTTTGTGAAGTAAACTTACTTCCTCGTTTTAAAATTGGCATATAATCTCTATCAGGACCAATACCAGTACTAGAAGCCGGTACCATCACAAAAAGAGCCACTTGTCCGTATGTTGATGGGCGCCCTTGGTTTTTATAACCTAAAACACGGCCATGGCGCAATATATTGGATTGTTGATATGCGGTGTCTAAGAAAGATTCATTAACATTATAATCCAAATATAATGAAAGCTGATCTCCCACATAAGCAACAGCATCTAGCATAATACTACCGAAAGAAGCCTCACTGAAATCTTGAAAAGTGTCTGGGTAGAACCTTTCGGCAATCTCCATTAAATCCTGACGGATAGTGTGAAACTCTCTGTGAGTATAGTCGATAGATAAAATCTTTTTCTGATCATCTGGCATTGAAAAACCTCAAATTAAATAGTAAATTCAAGCAAATCTTGAATTCCCACGGTTGGTATATCATAAGTAATTCTAATTCCTAAAGTGTTGTTATCAATATTGCTTTTTATATACTGGATATTTAGTATGGTTATCACTGGCATGTAGATTGACGCTTGCTTTCTAATTCGTTGGGATATTTGATTTTCCACCCCTTCATAGTAATTAGAGAACAAAAACGTCTTTAGACCTGCTCCAAAGTTCGGCTCCATTACTCTTTCTCCTGGGATCGTTAATAAAAGCATCTTAAAATTTTGCTTAATCATTCGAACAATACTCTTGTTCATGGTGAATCCGGTACCGGAATCTAGAGTTAATGGTAATTTTACACTAAGTGATGACATTTTTTACATCCATACATAAGTACTTACTCGTCGGTTTTCTGGCACTCTTTGTCTGATTTTCCAAAGGGATTGGGTCTAAGTTTTCTGCGCTTTCTAATTCCAACAAGCTGTTTTCCATATGGTTCCTGAATAAAATAATTTTTTAAGATTCTTTTGGACGTTTGAGAGGGGCTTTCTTCTAGCAGTGGATCTCCAGGCTTAAAGTCTCTTGCAAAATAATAATTCTTAAACATATTTTTAATAGTTTTCTTAGATTTTCTTAAAATAATTTGATCCCAACTATCCCACTCTACTTCACCAATCAACCATTCTTTGAATCCTGGCTTCCTAGACTTATAGCTTGCCCAACCATCATTGCCTCCTACAAAGTCATTTGCATTAGGAATCGGGTCACCCTCCGACCAGTCTGTTAATTGACTGGCATATTCTACAGAATTAAATCTTTGCCCGGGCTTCGTATAAAAGCCTGCTGCGGTATCGCCGGAGGCGGGTTCGGTGGGATTCTCTGGTTCTTCATAAATCTTTTGTCCGATAGAAAGAAACAGAGCCATATCATTATATATGGCAGTCATCGCAGTGAACTTATTAAATGGGAAAATATATTCAACCAACATTCTAAATTTTTCTTCTTCTATTAGTTTGTTGATCAAACATAATAAAAGTTTGCTATCAGCTTCTGCTATGGTGAACTCTCCAACAGGGACATCAAGTGCATCTATTTCTACACTAGTTATAGGATAATAAACCCCATCTATTAAGCAAGATATTTCTAGTCCATGACGCACTCCTAAGTGCCCCTTTAGACCTGCTGGTATCGTCTGTTCTGCATCGAGATAAACAATTTCTAATGTGCCCGGATAATATTGAGAGAGGGAATCTTGTGCACGATTATTCTTGATAATGCCTAAAGCTTCTAAAGGATCATATTTAACTCCCTCAATATTGATATATTTCTCTATCTTGAAAGGTTTTACTCCTTGCCATGAACTGCCGTAACCCATTATATCACCGATTCGTTGTCCAGTTCCATCAATCATCTTTACCTTGTTAACATAAGGGGCTAAAATATCATGAGGGCTTAATAAATGTTCTTTGCCGACCATAAAGACCTTCTCTCCCTGTTCATTAGTGTGAACATGATAATAGCCGCTATAGTCTTCGCCGCGGGTGAGTATGGATTGGGGATCCTTTAGTGCCTCAACATATAGTTCTCCACCGTTAGTATAATAAGGTGCAGTACGTGTCTCTAGGTCCGTATCAGAGATATTTTCAGTAATTTTGCCTTTTAGTGCAAGGGGCGTGCCGGCGCCTGTTTCGCATGCTGTTGCTAGAATCCAATATGACAATTTTTCATAAACGATAGGAGAGCCAATCATCTCTAAATTATCTGTATATTTAGTTGACAATTCTTTGATTTCTCGCTTAAAAAGCTCCCCTAAAATTAACTTTGCTGTATCTTCCGTTGCCTGTACAGCTTCTAAATTCTTTTCAGATCGATAGCCCGGAAGGTTAAATATTTGGTACCAGGGCTCGTCTCCAAGTCGAATTGCCTGCAGGAGGTCTGTTTTTGTGGGATAGTTGTATACACTTTGCATATTATTTAATTGGGTAGTGGCAGCTTGAATGTGGGATGGCACATCAACAATCGTTCCGGTATTTACAAGACGCCCATAAAGCTGTACGCTTTGTTCTAGAAAAGCATACCAAAATTCATTATCTTTAAAAGTATTAAATGCTTCTGCCCACGGACCTTGAGCATCCTTTAAGGCGGCTTCAAGAGTTTCTACCATATAACTAATATACAGATTGCTATAGTTTTCTGAGAAGGTGGGTTTTAAATAGCTAAACATCGGCATACACTTAACAAAATGTGTGCTAATAAAAATTTGTAGAGTAGCTGATATTAGAGACTCAATTCCAGCTTTGGCGGCGCGTTCTAAAATACGATGATACGGTAATTCTTCTACGCACTCTTCAGGCTTGCTCATTCGCTGATCTTCTGGTATTTTATCGAAGGTATCTCGTACTCGTTGTTTTATGGTATCGATATCAACAAAATCGGTATTGACATTTTTACATTCAGAAAAGTTGGGGAAAATAGCATCTATAAATCCCAACCAACCTTTGTTTTTAAGGGGCTTAATATAAAGAGGGGGATTCTTAAAAGTGCCTTTGTATTTTTGAGGATCAAGATAAAAAACACGAGTCTCGTCAGGGGTTCCATTTTGTTCATTATTCCATTGATTGCGACTAACTCCTAAGACTGGATTGTCACTATCATAGTCATACTCTTCTCCTGTAACTGGATCTAAATAATCAAAATCAGAAGGTTGCAATGTTTCGAACGAAGCGCCAAATTGAAAAGCATCGTCGTTCCCTTGTAGCATCTCACGAATTTCGGCGGCGATATCTCTATTGTGTATGTCATAAAAAGTCTTTAAAACTGGTAACTCAATGCGAAGCCCATCGTTAGCTTGCTGTATAAGCTCTTGAAGTAATATTAGCTGAGGTGGGTAATCTTGCTTGTGCTGAAACGCTTCTAACAACTTAGGATAAGAAGAAAATCTTATATGCTCTAACGTATCATCAACAGCAAAAAATTCATATTTTGTTTCTATAGTA
>CEUX01008303.1_pt1 | contig 11148 bp, 9 predicted proteins | sample 531361 | NCBI WGS metagenome assembly CEUX01 (sample SAMEA2622736, study PRJEB7988) | marine metagenome | isolation source: saline water (ENVO:00002010), including
GTAGAACTAGCTGCGACAGTACATTTACCAGATTGAGTTCCTGCATAAACCATAAAATTATCAGGTCCTGTAGTTTCTTCCTCTGCTGCTAAAGTAATGTTTGATGCTGTCCAATCTGTACTTATCGTACTATTTTCAAAATCACAATTAAGTGTTCCTACAATATTGTTTGCATAAGATTTAGCATCCATACGTGGTTCAATAGACAACTGTCTTACATATCCTGCCGGTATAGATGTTGGTCTTGCATATAACTGTTGCGACTGTGCCAATGTTACATTTCTGTCATTGACTTCTACATAAAGAGCAGGAAATGCGTTTTGAGAGCCAGCGTTTAGTGTTTCTAGTAAAAGATTAGGGTCATATCTATAGATTTCAAATGTAGTCGACCCTGATTCAGATGATAAATTTGTTCCTGTTATCGTAATAGTTCCTGAAGAACCTGTGAAATCACTTATTCTTCTAATGGTATTATCGTTATTACCACTTGTGCATCTGACATAAAAGTCATTAAGTGTATCGTCTGTTGTAAAACCTCTATCAGTTAGTCCTGTAGATATTACACTTGTTCCTGCACCAATATTTGTTGTAGTAGAAAAAGAACCTACCCAAGCACCAATAAATCTTGCGTACTCAGGAAGTATAGTATCTACCGTTGAAGTTGTTGAAATAGTTGCTGGCATTATACTAGTACCGCCATGTAATGTATTTTGTCTCCGTTAGTTGCAGCATCACAGTAAAACTCTGATAAGTCTCCTGGTCTGCCTTCAGTAAAATCTACTGATTCATTTCCACCTGCCGCGGCAAATTCAATACCTGCTACAGAGGCCGAAACGGTAGATGCACCGACATACGTAATCCCTGAGTTTCCCGGAGGTGCTTGGAATCTCACACGTCTTACCGGTGTTGGTGTAGATGTAACTTGTACCCTAGTTCCTGCGGAACTTACAGTAATAGTACCTGCTGTAAACGTAGCCATCTCATTACCCCATATGCTTTGCTATATCTTCGACAGAAAGGTATTTATTTTTTAATTCCTGCCGACCATCAGGGTAAGTAAGTTGAGTTAAAACTGTGTACCCTTTTATCGTGCCAAAGTCATCTTCATGGGGCAATAACACAAACTTGGGCCTTTTAGCGTTTAATCTTTCTATAGCCTGTTGTCTTTTAACAGCTTTGAAATTAGTTGTTTCCAACTGTTCTCTTGCCTGTTCATACGCTTTAGTTGCAGCAGTATCGCTGTTATCAGCGTGTTTACCTACTACATCCTGCGCCATTTGGGCTACAGATTCGTTATCGCCATAAGCATACTTGTTGTCGGGTATTAAGACTCTTAAATCTTTACCTTCAACATCTACTTCTGCCCAAGTCTCGTCTTGCTTATTTACAAAATGATTCTTACCATGTGGCATTAAATCGCATCCACTGATGATTCTACGCCCATACCTGCTGTACCGTATGCAACTTTTAAAGATGCACTTGTTGAAGTAGTTCGTATAAATTTAATAGATGCTAAAACATCTTCTCCTTTTAGAGTGATGCTTCCATCTGCTGCTATTAACGTACCTTCAGCGGTTGTAGGGTCAGTTCCATCATATCTAAAACGAACTGCTGCTGTATCACATTGAATATATGCCCGTGTTGCCATAGATGGAATTTCTCCCAATCCAACTGCTGAGTCTGCTACTGCTAGTTTCTCATATCCTATATTGCTTGCCATATTGTTTCCTCAAATAAGGTAGGGGAGAACTAAATCCCCCCCACTCTAATTGCTATTTTATGTAGCACCTGTTGATGAAGTCCAACCTGTTCCGTCAAATTTAAACCATGCACCGTAGTTTTGGTCTATAGTTCCAATCACGTTATCAGAATTGTTACCATCTCGGATAGTTAAGGTTTCCGCAGCATCGGCTTCGTTTTGAACATAGACTTCTAAAACTGATGTTCCCACACCTGTTGAAGATGAATCTATCGCTACTAAGTCGAGGTTTCTACCTGACCCACCCGGGTCTACTAACTGGACTTTATCACTAGATTTTGTAATAGTAAGGTCGGCTGCACCAGACATAGTCGTGGTTGTACCGTTCCTACTAATGTACTGTTGAGTACCTGCTGTCATAGTAATTATTCCTCTCGATGCTTGGCATTAATATGTACTTTAACTCCAGCATCGGACTTAAACTTTCGAGTGCATTTATTACACTTAAAAGTCTTTTCTTTATTCAATTCTCTTGTGTCTCGTTTCTTAAGATTATCAGCTAATTGTTCTAACCCCACCTCTAAATCGCTCTTACCGGTTGCAACTGTAGTATCGGCTTCTAACGTCTCAACCACAGGGGGAGCCATGAGCCAATTTTTTTCTACTGCGGTAGCGAGTCCGTGAGTTTGTCCCGGATACTCAAGAGATACCCATTCCCCCTTCTCCTGACGATAATATATCGCAGTATCTGGAGTAATGTACGTAGGTGAGGGCAGTTCTTCTAACCCATTCCTCTTTAGATATGCAGCTACTTGTTCAGGGCGATTACGAATAACCTCGTCTTTCCAATATCTCTGCATAGATTCAGGGGGAGATACTACTGGTTGTCTCATTTTCTACGACCTCTCTTTCCTCGTTTACGTTTGTTCCCACTAATTTTAGAAACAGTTTCAACTGCGCTGTCTACATTGTTCTCAATATTAGGAGGTGGAGTCCAATCATATAATTTCTTTTTTTCGTCTACTTTAGACACAATAGTTCCATCTACTATTGTAGATGTTCTATAAGGTGCGGCTAGTAATTTACCTGTTCTGTGCCTCGGAACGACTAACTTTGAACCATCTCTTTGGTCGTAAAGTGTCACCTTCTCTGCCTCTGGCGGAGTTTCAAGGTTTATCTCTGCGATGGAATTGCCAAGGAACTGTTTTACCTTCCCTTGTTTTTTCGCTATCCATTGCGAGGTATCCTGAGTAACCATAATAAGTAAATCCTAACCGTTATCTTATGTGGTTGATGCGTCTGTAGCGGAGTATACTTCTACCCCCCAAACATCAACAATTTCACTTTCACCCCAAGTTCCCACAGTAACTATTTCAGTACCACGGAGGGATGCGTCACGTTCTTCTTCCGCATGGATATCTATTTCCATTGCGAGAGCAAGTGCTTCTTTTGCGAAAACTCCACCTTTGGAGTCACCAGAACCGTCTCTGGAGATGTTTCCATCTTCATAGATAGGTACACCAAATACCGGGTCGTTTCCTCTCCAGTATGTGCTGATGATATCCGCTGATGGTCCATCAGGGATTGCATTGTTATTTCTAACACCTGTATCAAATCCTGCCATATCTTCTGTCAACCTACGTATCTGCTCTGGGTGCAAAACTGCATGAGGTTTGCTTGGAGCAGGGCCATAAGTATCACTGTTATTTGTACGAAGATAAGCTACAGCACCGGCTATTGTCTGTACTGATGCGGCAGTACCTGCACCGGGAACAGAGGTGCTGAATCCGTCAAGAAGTGTTATAAGGTCACTATCGAGAAGTCTACCAACTGCCCTTCCGTGCATTGTACCGACTGCTGACAGTACATTTTCATTGTTCTCATGTCGTAATCTGTCGCTTACAAAAGATAAAATACCGTGTTCTGATGCAGTCAAGTTAACAACTGTTGCTGTTACCTGTTGCGGAACTGAGATATCTATACCTTCTGTTAAAGCAACCGCAGATTGCCTGCCCCATATTGGCACGTTAACCTGTTTCGCACCTGACGGTATGTCATAGCGGGAAACAAGGTCTGCCATTGGAGCGGCTGGTTCTACGTTATCTATTGCTTCAGCGACAATGATTTTAGACATATCTTCCAAACTCGATGAGTCTGAAAGCGATAATCCATTTGCCATTATCTTAATTTCCTATAAAGTTGCCGAGCCGCTTTGCTTTAGCTGTTTCTTTATATCTCTGTATTGAGCAGAGTTTATATTTCCATCAGCAAACAATGTTGCAGCATCGGATAATGTATTTACCGATTTGGCTGTTCGTTGTGGTGCGCCTTGGGTTGTAGGAGCGGTATTCGGTTGAGAAGATGGTGCAGGAGCAGGTTTTGCAGGTGCTGGTGTAGTTAATGCTCGTAAGTTCATTTCTGCAAGTCTTATTGATTGACCTACTGACATCCCTTGATTATAACCTTGCCATAACCTTGTATCCCCTATAGAAATATTTACTCCTGATTGATTTATCATCGACTGAACTTCTTGTGCGAGTATTGATTGTTCGGGTGACATAGACCGTTCTGCCTGTACAGGTTCTTCAGTCCTCATCGCCTTTTGCTTCCAATATTCTATTTGTTCAGTTTCTTCAAGAGTTTCTATATGAGCCTGTTCCTGTTTTTGCATTAATTCCTGATAAGGCTTCAATGCAGAATCAACTCTATCTATAACACGCTGTTCCAACTCATCGGCTTTCCTTCCAAACGTATCTGCTATACGACCTTGTTCTTTACCAACGAAATCCCGTAGGACTTTTTCATAGTTTGGTGTTTCAACAGATGGTTGTTCTACTTGCTGTTCTCCCGTAGGTTCATCAGCTTTTGCTCCATTATCTTGTAAGATTTCTTTTGCAATAGCTTCTGCTTGGGGGCTTACAGCTTCTTGCTCAGTCGTTTGTTGTACGTTATCTTGTTCAGCCATTATTTTCTCTGCCCTTAGGTGAGTTGTTGTTAAATAACCCTTAGGTTATATATCTGAATATACAAAATAATTTAGAATTTTTCAACTACTTTCATAGTTTAGTAATTTAAAGGATGACTGTTTCTCTATTCCAAACGGACCTGCTAACCTACGTTCTGAGTCCAATTTTGCCTTATTCTCAGGGTGGTATACGGTTCGTGAACCTTCGATACCATATCTATATACACCTTTGTCTAATTCAACGTTTTGCTGTCTCATGGCTTTCTGGTATTTATTTATTCTATTTGATATTTCTTTTATAGCTAGAACATTAAATTCTCGTATGACAGCTGGGTCACCTTCTTTAACTGGTGGCATTTTTACTGCAACCACAGGTTGTTTTGCACTACGAACATAATCTCTTTGTTCTTGTGTTAATTCTCTGAAATAATTATAACTTGTTTCATATGGTTGTAGTCTAGGTGCTTCGTTAAAGACATGATTTTGGACACCCTCAAAATATCTATCTCCCCATTTATCTAAAAAGGCATTTCTTTCTTGTATAACAGGTATACTATCTGGGTCATTATTAAATGTATCCCAATATTGTGTCGCGTAATCTTCAAATCCAGGGTGGGTATCAAAAAAAACTTGCTGTAATCGCCTTCTTCTAGCACTATCTATAGTACCATCAGCTCGAATAGTTGGGTCGTTAACTTGTTCTCTATATTCGTCATATACCATATCTGGATATTGTTTTACATATTCACCGCTCTGTAGCTTTTCGTCAAAATAATTTATAATATCCGCATATTCTTCTTTTAATTTTATTTCTGCCCTTCTTTTTGCAGCCATAGCTTGTGGATAAGTTACACTATATAATTCATCTAAAGTATCAGAAGTATTTGAAAGATTAACCGCTTCTGCTTTTTCAATAATCGTATTCCTAAAAGTATCTTTTATTACATCTCTTTTTCCTAAATATTCTTCCATTCTTATATCAAATCCCCCAGCCCTATCACCTTTTACTTTTTTTACTTCTTCATCTAATCTTTGTAATTCTACACTTGCAAATTGAATATTATTTTTTTCTGCTTGATTTAAGGTATTCCACTCAAATTCATGTCCATATTCTTTAGCAGCTAAGGCATCTCTTAATTCACGCCTACGTTGATATGGATTACGTGGAAATGACCTAGCACCTAACATTTCTGATACAAACCCTGCTGGACCTGCTCTGTAAGGGTCTGCGAAAAGCAAACTCTCAGCCCAAAACGGAACTCCTAGCGTAGCTGCGTGTTCTATATTATCTTGCCATCCATCTAATTCTCTACCTAAATAATCTGAACCTGTTGCAAGGTCTATTGCATATCCTGTACCTATCGGTGTTCTACCCCTAAAAAATCTTACTATAGGATGATTAAATAATTTTTCTTCAAATTGGACACCAGGTTTATCGTCTGAAAAATATAATGCTTCAGGGTTTTCTATCATTCGAGCATTAAGTGTTACTAGTTGTCTATAGAACGTACCAGGACCAACGAGGTCACCACCTATTGGTACTGAAAAAAATTCAGAAGATGTAGGGTCAAAGTTTGGTTCGACACCTAAAGCCTCACAGGTACTTGAATACATCATAGTTCCTGCTGTTAAAGCATTAGCTAACAATCTTCTAGCTTCTGCACCTTGTACCGACCCATCAAATACTAAACTTACTAATCCCATTGATGCTCTAGTATATCTTGGTGAAAAGAATACCCATGAAGATTCTATATCTCGTTGTGTAGGAGTTAATCCTGCTTCAACTGTACTATATCCACCAGTTGAGTAATTTATGAAATCAGCCATTTGCCTTCGTGTAGCTAATTGTAGGGCAGCATCATCTATATTGTTCCATAACGGACTATAAAATTCAAATAAACTAATTCTTGCCGAGTCTACAGCAGCATAAAAAGATTGCTCAAATGGTGATAATGTTTTAGATGCAACTTTTTCAAGAGTATTTCCAACACCAGGTGTTCGTGATAATAACCCAATAGAACTTCCCGGTCTTTGTAAAGAATCATATAAGTCAGCACCATAACTACTCATATGTATCCCGCTTTCGGTCATTTCTTCTATTACATTTGATTTATTTTGTAAAAAATGTTTATATCTATCTTTTTGACCAAATGTTTTTATAATATTACTCCATGTTTTTCCGTAGGCTACAGGATTTATAAATAGTACAGGCAAGGTATTTATTCCCATAAATCCTAAATCTAATCCTGCTCTAAACCCTCTCATAGGTGCAAATATTTCTTCGTTTATCCATTTGAAAAATGCGGCATTACTACTTTTTTCTTTTCCTATTCCTAATTGCCTTATAAGTAAATTACCAATATTTTTTGTGTCTTCTTCTCGTTTAAATAAAAGAGCTTGTGCTTCCGTAAATGTTGGTCCTGGTGTACCTTTTTTTATTCCTTTTTTGCCTTCCGGGTACATTATTTTTACAATATCTTGTTGTAATTTTTTATTATTTGTAGATAATTCTTTTATTGCAATTTTAGATAGTTCATCATTTAGTTCGTCTCTTATTGATTTTTTTATTGCTCCCTTACTGTATGCCTCTATAATTTCTGATGGCCTATATATTAATGTTCCAGAAGTTTTAGCAGATTCTAGTAATTGGTCAAGAGTATAATCTCTAGGTCTTTCTAATCGAGTTCTACTACCTGTTACCCTTCTACTGGTATTATGTCCAAGTATTAACATTGCGTCACTCATTTCTTCGTTAGCCGAAGCAACATCTTTTAATATATGACTTACATAATTTATTCCAGGTTCTACTCCTCCTCCTTTTTTTAAGTCAAGAAAAAAACTACTGTTATGGATTTTAAACTTGTCAGCACCTCCAAATGCGTCAACTAATAAATAACGTTTTCTTCCGTTAATCACGGTAAAAGGATTTTGGCCTATATAATTTAATATATCCCCATCTGTTATAGTTTGTTCATTTACAATACGTCTTTGACTTAATCCGTAGATATCTAAAACATCTCTTTTTGCTTTACCTGTACCTAATTTTTTTCTTTCAGCAAGATTGATTCGTCTTGCAATATCTTTTCTTATTAGTAATGCTTGTTTCTGTAAATCTTTATTTTTTTTCTTATTAGGTGTACCTTTATATATACCCTTTATTATCTGTATTTCTTTTTTAAATGCGTGCAATCCTGCATCATTTAAGTAAGTTAGAGTATCTTCTAAAATATTTACTTGGTCATTAGTTAACCTAATATTATTTCCATCTTTATATTGTATTTCGACACTTCCATCTTGATTTCTAACTGTATTAACTTCTTGCTTCTGAAGCCTAAATTCTCCTTGCTTTTTTGGGTTTGGAGCTAGAACATCTAAGTTGCTCTTTCCTGTTACAACACGTTTTTCTATAGGGTCGTAAAATATATTTTCCAAAATAGATAAAGAATGAGTTCTATTTCGTATATTTGGTGCAATAGTTGTTACTAGTTCGCCTGCTTGGTATAAAGCATTTTGTAGATATCCGTCATCATCATATATAAGGGTCTGTTTTCCAGTAGCCTTATCTGTTGCTTTTTCTGCTAACTCCATAAATCTTGCTTTGAATCCGTTTTGCTGCAATCCTCTAGCTTGTGCGATATTATGCAAATGTAATGCTTTCGATACTTTAGCAAAAGCATCATTTCCTCCTGCTCTTACTATTCCACGTAATCCATTTACTCTTTCTGTAAATGCTCTACCTACCTTACTTGTTCCAAATAATTGTCTAAATGTACGTGTTTCGTTACCTGCAACCCATTTTCCTGTTCGTGAATTTCTAAATCTTTCAAATGGTTTTGTAATACCACTAATAGTATTGTCTACCGAATTTTCAAGAGCATCTATCTCAGCTTTCTTTGTTACTTGGGTAGTACCTGCTCCAAATTCAATATCTGGTATTTTTGCATCTACAGCAGGTGCTGTTGCTGTAGGTGTTACTCCTGCCTTACCATACCTACCTATAATTCTTTTTTCAAAGTCAAAAGATTTTGCTGCTCCCTTAAGAGTTTCTTCGGCAACGCTTGCTACTGTATTTACGGGTAATCCTACACCTGCGGATTTAATTACTCCCCCTAAAGATTTTTGAGCTGCTGTTCGGGCAACACCTGTTGAGACTCCTCCAACTGCACCTTTGATTGCTCCAAATGCAGCCATTTCTGCTGCTCTAATTGGCGCACCTACAAATGGTACAAGGGCAACTACATTAAGTGGGTCACCTATTACTTCGGCTACACCACGACCTGTAATTCTTGATGGCAATAATTTTATATCTTTACCACCTATCGTTATATGCACATTATCAAAAGGAGTTTCTATTTCAAATCCTTCTGTGGATACTGATGCTTTTCTAACTCTTTGAAAAAAATTTCCTTCTTTTTGATTTTTAAATGCTGTTTCTACACCTTGTTCTCCTGGAGTTAACTTTTGTAATCCAAGTCTAAGTAATCCACCACCGGTTTCTTGTCCTGCAACTAAACCTTTCAATGCTCCTATTCCTGCTTTTGCAAAAAAACCTCTATCAGGTTCTATTCTTGGTTGATTTTCGGGTCTATCCTCAGGTTTTACAAATGGGGTAGGTTGTTCTGTTCCAAGTATTTGTTGACCACCTTCCATTATGGCTCTTTGTTGGCCTGCTCGCATTGCTATTTCAGCTAATGCTCTTGGAGATTGTGTTTGAGGTCTACCAAATCTTGTAGGTTCAGGAGAACGATATCTATTTGTCATCTATAATTCACCTGTACCACTAAAGTATTTGTCTAATCCTCCTCTACCTGTTGGAGTTCCAAATGGTGTTACTGCTTCCATTTCTCTTTCTAGTTCCTGTCTACTTTTACCTTTTTGTCGTGCTTGGGAAGTCAAATATTGACCTTGTGCATATGGTGACATTTCTTGGAATTGACCTGTTGTAAGACTCGAACCAAAAGGTGTAGACACATTTGTAGCTGGTGTAAAAGACGGTTGCTGTTGGTTTTGTACTGGTAACGGTTGAACTGCACCTGTTTGTCCTGCAAACGGACTTCCAAATACTTGCTCTTGTTCAAAGAACTGTGGACCATATATTGCACTTAGCGAACCTACAGCAGTAGGGTCTGAAAATAATCTTGCTAATTCTAACTGTCTTTGTTGCTGTAACTGACCAGCCTGTAACCCTAATCTACGTTGGGATTCTAATTCTGCAAGTTGCTGCGCTCTTTGATTTATTGCAAGTTGTTCATTAAATTGTCTTTGTTCTTCCGCTCTACGTGCTTCTTCTTGTGCTTGCTGCATACGTAATGGCTGCAATTGAAGTTGTGCCATTTCAAATGGGGTAAGACTTCTTGCTGTAGATATAGCCCGTGCCGGGTCTGCTCCAAATAACTGTTGCTGTATTCTAGCGGCTTCTGATGCAGAAGGTGCGCCTGAGAATGGAGTAAGTCCTGATAATCCACCGGTTGCTGATATTTGTTGTCTTTGTAATTCTTGTTGAGCAAGTGCCTCTGGTGTCAACCCACCTTCCGTTCCACTTAATCCACCGGTAGCACCAATTAATGCCTGTTGCTGCTGAAAATCTTGTAGTTGCTGCGGTGTTAAAGTTTCTAGTCCTCCTGTAGCCGCTATCCGTGCCATTCTTCGTTCTTGTTCTGCTAACGCAGTAGGACCAAAGTCTTGTCCTGTACCTGTACCGGCAAGACCACCTGTTGCAGATACCAACGCTTGATTAAATCTTGAATCCCTATCTTCAGCAGATATGTCTTTTTGTTGTGCTAACCTAAAGGCTTCTACCTGTGTATCTAACTGTGTTCTATAAATATTAAATAACGGTTCTATATTAGGATTAGGTATATCGACACCTATTGTAATTGGGTTACCAAAAGCATCTTCTCCTGCCTGTTGTATCCTAATTAGTGGTCGTTTGAGTTCTTCTAATAAAGCTGGTGGTATTGAAGGTAATGTACCATCAACACTCATTTTTATAATGGATGGTAATGATTGACCTGAATAATCAGCTAATGTCTTATACGCATTAATTTTTGCTGCGGAATCACTTAGTATCTTTTGTTCACCTGTACCTTCGGTTGTTACTTCTGGTGATGGTGCTTCTACTCCATATATACTTTTTTCGTCAGCAGATAATTGATTATCCCATATTCCTTCTGCCATTTCTCTTATAGCATCTACTGACATTTCGGATGGGTCTAAATCGGCTATCCATTCATAACCTGGAACTTGACCCGTCAAGAAATCTCTTATGTAATTTTCTTTAGCGTCACCTGGCCTTATAACTTCACCTACATCTTCACCTACCACTTCACCTACATCTTCGCCTACCACTTCTCCTACTTTTTCTACAACAGTAGATTCATCAGTTTTTACAGGAGATGGTACTTCTCCAGTTTCATAAAAATTTTGTCTATTATTAGTTGAATTTTGCTGCCACTGTTCAAATGCTTCTTTTTGCATTTTAGCC
>CEUX01050940.1_pt1 | contig 11139 bp, 13 predicted proteins | sample 531361 | NCBI WGS metagenome assembly CEUX01 (sample SAMEA2622736, study PRJEB7988) | marine metagenome | isolation source: saline water (ENVO:00002010), including
TCAACTGCACCCCCTAGCTCATTTTTATATTTAGTGGATAGTTTGGATAGATCGTCTGCCAGCTTATCAAATCCACCTTCCACCTCTTCCTTATAGGGTGCCTTCTCCATCTCCTCTTTAAAAGCAGCGGACATAGCAGCAGCGACATCCGAAAACACTGACGCTGCTTCACTTGCAAAAAACCCAATAGATGAAATGACCTTTTCGAGCCACGTTACGATAAACATCAACTTGCCCATCGCGCTTTCAAGTGGACCCTGTATAGTCCGAATGGTATCTTCTATCATCCCCTTATATATCCAGTTGCCGAGAAGGGCAAATCCATCGCTGATATATTTATAGGTCAGATCAAAGACTTTTATTGCGGCACTAAAAGCACTTTTCAGTGTCTCAGCTAGCGCGCGGGGGAACTTAGATAGCTGAGACATAGCACTTTGCATCATATCGCGTCGAGAAACATCGAACGTCCCAGTGCGACGAGAAATTGACCACTGATCGTTGTTTTGTGGTCCGATATAAGGACTTGTTTCAAATGACCCTGTTCGATAGGTCTTATCCAGCCATCCTTTAGGTTCTCCCGGCCCAGGTCGCCCCTCACCTATCTGATACCCCGCATAACCCAGACCTCCAGCCCCGCCCAATTTAGCCATCATTGTCAATCCTTTTAAGACTTTCCCACCCGGCGAGAAAATCATAAAAAGTCGCCATAACCCCTTAATCGCTGGCGCTGCCATTAAAGCAGATAATGCTCCCGTCACAGCAGCCAACGATGCAACAACTGTATTCATATTGCGTCCCAGTTTTGCCATTACTTCCGCAAACTGATCCGACAATCGCATCATCTCATCCATCTGTCCGAACGTCTTTACCACCGAGTTTTCAAGCATCTGGAAAGACTGTCCGATGGTAACCGAGGTACGCCCGAACGCATCTTCGAGATCTTTAGCCGAATTGAGTAGTCCCTTAACCAATTGTTCGGGCTTAAGATCCTTCGCCTTCTCCCTAAACTCTGTCTCTGCAATGCCCAACCCTCTAGCCATTGCGTATCCAATGATCGGGATATTCTCCATCACTGAGCGCAGCTCGTCCCCTGCCAGCTTGCCCGATATAAAAGCCTGTGAAAGCTGGATAATACCCGCTTCTGCTTCTTTTGTAGTGGCACCCGATGCAGCTACGCCTTTATTTACTGCGGTGACAACCGTTGTTAGATCTTCGCTGGAGATTTTAAGTGTGTTTTGAGCGCGCTTCATACGGGTATAGAGGGCTGTGGTCCCCTCTAAGGATTGGCGCGTGTCTTGAGAGATATTAAAGACCTTCTCCTGTGCTCTAGCGACTGCTGTCGTGTCTTTCTCGACCACTTTCAACTGGTTAGTGATGCGCTTCCACGTATCGGAATAACGAACAAGCTGGCGTACCGAGAGAGCGGCTGATAGAGCGGACAATGCCCCGCCGAGGCGAAAGGTTGAAGCGGATAGGCGATCTACTGAGCCTGTGGCTCTTCTAGCCGCTCGACCAACCTTATTCATCCCCGTATTAAAAGAGGTAACCCCCCTGCGGGACTCATCTGCTACCAGCAGCCTAATGGCTCTTACATCAGTCATTCTTTTTGGCCTTTTCGGTTCCCGACTTCTTCATAGCGGATTCCAGATAGGTTGCATCCATCGCTTTAAGCAGTAGAAAGAATCGATCAAAGTCTTCTACGCCATAGAGTTGAGCATAGGCGTATAGGTCTTGAAATGAGAGCGGGGCTGGCACTGCTGCCATACCGCCAATGATCGTCCTACTTGAGTTCAACGCCGACCACGCGATCCAGATACTCGCAAGATCGGGATGTATCTCTGGCTTTTTAGCGAGAGCGGGGTGATGCTCCCCTTTTTCCTCCGCTTCCCGAATCGCGCCTAAGTGGTCTTTCCAGAACCCTTCCCACTTGAGGCGCGCGGTGAGTTTTTTTCCGCTTCCTCAATCTCCGAGGCGCGGAACAACTCTATCGATTGAGCCAGTTCTGCCACTTCCTCGCGGAAGTCTTTGTACTCCGTCAGTAACATATGAGCTGTCTCACGGCTGTAAGGCACAGGCTTATCGTCAATCTCCAACCCCTCCCAATCCAACAATAGAGCTTCCGACATCGCTTTTACGGTGATTTCGGTCATCTTATCGTTGGACAGACTTCCATTTGCTATCTGACGGCGGTACGGGCGCATAAGATTCTCAGCGACACGCTGATGGTGTGGGTTGTTTGATCGCGCAACCTTAACGCGAAACCCCTCGCCAATGTCCTCCCATACGCCTTCGGACTCAGCATCTTTGTCCGTTTTGTAACGAGCTTTAAAATCCATCTTACACCTACAGGGTTACAGGGTGGTGGTGGGGAATGCACCCTGTTTGCATCCCCCACCGAGCGGTACCGCCATACTACAGGGGACGGTATTAGCTTACTCTTGAAACCTGTATCGTCTTCGTGACCCCACCGATATCCGCAGGATCGGCAGCGAAGTCGAAAGAAAGCATCATATCCGTATCGATGCCCCCAACTGTTCCCGGCTCACTCGTCAGCTTCACCTGTGGCATATGGAAGAAGTACCTATTCGTCCCATCGCTTAGAGCAAAGCCAAACTCGAACGAGGTGAAGTTCAAGAGGTAGTCTTGAAGCGTAGCGTAGTTAGCGCTTTCGAGATAAAACTCTACCGAACCCGTCACATCAATAGGTCCGAGGTTCATCCCCACCTTTTGCAGATTGCCCAGACCTACCTGTGGCCGCGCAGCGGTGGCGATATTCAGCGAAGCGGAAACCATCTCGTAGGTCGTTATTTCCGATCCACCGATCCAGAAACCGTCGAAAGCGGTGACTTCGCTCATCACATCGACATCAGCAGCAGTGGTGACACTACCAGCACCAGATGCGGAGGTGGGACGAGTCATTCGCTTGCCACTGAACCCGACATTCCCTGTGATGATCGACTGGCTAGAAATATTCAGCCCGAAGTCGGTGATACGAGCACCTGTGATTAGACGGAAGGTGCTGGCTATATCCAGATTCGCCATCTGGAGGCTGAACGAGGTCAGATCAGAGCCGTTGCGGATCTGTGAGCTGGTAAAAGTCGGCTCTTGATTGGACCCGGCGACGCAGGTCTGCTCTACAGTGAGCACGGTGGCCGTAACAGCAGTGGTCTTAGAAACCTGCTTCCAGCCATTATTCGTCGCATCGGAACACCCAGAAATGTAAATCCAACTGCCTTTTGGTATTGCCGCATTAGCGGCAGCATCATCCGCACCAAAAAAACCAGCAGCCGCAGTATATGTTTTACCAGTCGCTATCGTTACGGTATCAGTCGCGGCTGTTTTTTGAAAATGCGACCACGTATTGGCTGGAGAGTTGCGTAGTGCAGCGCGCAATATGTTGTCAATATTGTCCGCTTGCATCTCGAAGTCGAAAGCAGCCGTTGGCTCGACTCCCGTCCGCTTCATATCAGCCAACTGTGCATCGGAGCGAAGCTGCGAGGACCGCACCGTATCGGGCGATTCGCTCATCGAGCCACCCGTTATGGGCAACTCAACGAAGTTGTTCGTGGTTATCGCAGCATCATCAGCCCACGTGGCTTTTGCAGCAGGGCTGAAAGTTATAGTTGCACCACCATCTACCTTGACGATGTAGACCTGTGTGTCACCCGCAACAGTGAAGGTATCGCCAACGGTCAGCGCTGTTGAATCGTCTCCGTCAACCGATACCGTGGTGTCACCAACCGCAACGGCGCCGTTCACCAAGATGCTTCCTACCGCTGCATTGGTAGTACCCCACGTTTTCTCTTCGAGAGTACTTACTTGTACCCTATTGGCATCTGCCATTATAGTTTCTCCTCAAGCCACCTGATCGTACTCAAATGGCGTAGTTATTGAGATCTCATAGTATGCTTCATCGCGCCCCAGAGGTAGGACCGAAGGTGCTTTGAGACGGACCCCACTCGTGGTCACCCCCCTCAATGCGGATACAACATCATCGGCCACTGCCATTCCTACATTCGCACCAGTTCCAATCGGTGCGAATATCTGCACGGATACGAGTCCAACAGTACGCCATCGGCGGCTGCCTACTGCTCCGAGTGATGCTTGACGCGATCCCGCTCCCTGCACAGCGATACGCGCCCACGCCTCGTTTGAGGATTCATCGAAGTCCTCCGTTGGGGCGAATTTTATATTCGGCCACGCGATAGGCACATTCGGACGAGATGAGTCCATCTGCGTCTTGAACTGCGTGAGAATGGCATCGCTGGCCGCTTCAAAATCAGGCATAATGGAGTCTTAGCTCTTCCAAAGTCAGTCCGACAAACCCATTGGGAGCTTGATCAGACCCGCCGGGAGTACCGTGCTCCAGCTTCACGATATAATGGATATTATTGCTAATCCAGATGTCATCGCCGGGACGAGCACGACTCATATCAACCTCGCCGCGCGCTATAACACCGGCCGGATTATTGTCAAACCTTTTGTAATCAGCATCTTCCGAAGGCTTATCAATCGTCACGTTCCAGTTGGACTGGGATCGGCTCGTATCCACCGGATTCTTCATCACGATTCCGGTCAATGCTTCGAGGGCAATCACCTTCTTCGCCTCGTTGATATATTCGGGTAGCACGTTTTCGGTCCACTCGCCCAGACTAATCTCAAAGCGCATAGCCTCGTGCTGTGCTGGATTCTTGCCTCTCGTTGCCCTACCTATAGCCATTAGTTCCTCGCGTGGAGGTAGTAGCAGACATCGGTGCTCTTAGCGCGGATCGTGTTCACCGCAACGATCTCGTACTTAGTCGAGCCATCAGTGAGGGTGTCCGTAGGCACTGGCACCACTGACAGGTCGGAAGCAGCCACCAGATAGCGCCTGTCGTTGAGGCGCACGATCTCTCCGTCCCTCTCAGCGTCCCTGTAATCGTCCAGAATGCCATTCAGCGTATGAGTAGCATCAGAAGACCCAGACTTCTTCCACGGTGTCGCACCAGCGGTTGTGACCGTCTGACGAGTCAACGTGTAGGTCGTGCCACTGCGCTTGATAGCAGCCAGTGCATTTGTGGCAATATTAGTCGCGTTCACGATCTATTTATGTTGCCCTGTAGTCCGAATCGGGACGCACCCAGACCCAGAATGATTCGCCGTATGATGGGAAGAGCCGCTTCCATTGAAGCTCTGTCGAAAAATTTGGTGACTATCGGCCCTACCTTTTCCTCTTCGATAGCACCGCTGCGCGCATAGCTGGCGTTGAGCGGGTCGGAGGTATGGAGTAGCGCCAGCTCACATTCGGCATCTTTGATCCGCGAAGGGACCACATTAGCCTCAACGCTACGACCCTCTTCATCCCAGACCCCATCGCGCGGCCACGCCAATGACTGAGTGGCTGTAGTGACGGTGCCTGTGAAATCCCACATACCATCCAGCGTCACCGTTGCGTAGATGAGGGCTGCTTGCTTCTTAGCGCTCGTCAGTCCCGTCCACGCAGTCGGATTGTCTCGACTGGAGAAGTAGCTGTCTGCATCGGACTCGCTGATGTACGTGTTGGCGTTACTCTTGCCTGTCCCGTCTTCTACGACCAGTGCCATATCAGTATTCTATCCGCTTAGACGAAGGTGTTGCCTTTTTTGGGGGCTTTTTTCTCTTCTTCTTTGGGTTCAGCCTTTTCACCTTCTTCTTTAAATCCTCGCTTCTTAAGCGCTTTTAAATCTTCTGAACCCGCGTTGACGACCATTGCTTCGTCCCCTTTTACTACCCTTACCGTTGGTATTGCGACCATTGCAGATCTCCCAATAGTGAAGAGGGTGAGGACGAATCCCCACCCTCCACAGATTTAGCCTAAGACCTGCGTGAGCAGATCGGGCTGCTGGACAACAGCACCACAAAGGACATCGAAAGAGATCGTGTCCGTTTTGGTGCTGGCTGCATAGTCATAGACTACGCGGATACCGAGGTCACGATCCGAGATGTATTCGGCATCGCTCGAACCTGCTGGCAACTCCAACGGGACAATAGCCAGGGACAAGCCGCGACGGTCACCAGCCAGATTAGCCACGTGATCAGTGGTGTTGAAGGTCAGCGCAGCGTTATCAGCCCACGCCACTTTAGCAGTGGGCGAGAAGCTCAACGTGGGCGAACTCCATCCCGTTACGATATATTGCTGCGTGTCGCCAGCCACTGTGAACAAGTCACCAACTACCGGGGTATTGCTACCACCATCGATAGCAACCGACGAATCACCTACAGCCACCGAAGCGCTGTTGACGAGGTAGGAAGCAGGACCAGCGGTGTCGATGGAAGCGATGTTCTGATCCATATACCACTGCATACCCATAAACTCACCCATCGAAGCAGTCCGCAGGGCATTGCCACCGTCTCCACGCTCATTGGCGCGAGTAAACTCGGTGATATTCGACAGGATATCGCTCTTACCCGTTGAATTGACGATAGCGATACGATCAGCTACCGGGCATTTCAAGTCGTTGAGCTTCTTGTCGATAGCTGCAACATCAGCCAACGAGTCGGGCGGGTCACCAGCGGTCCCTACGTTGTTGTAGAGTTGCTGGCTGGCTTTGGTTAGGATATAGCTGTCGATCTTCTGAGCTATAGCCGCTACCGCAGGTTGGATGACGCGCTGCGAGAACTGATCCAGATTAAGGGTCCACTCTTTCGAGGTGACTCCCACCGTAACATCGAAATGTTTTTCGAGCTGCAAAGAGACGCTCGTCTCGGTGATGTTCTGGGTCGTGGTTGTGCTGGTAAACTCCTGCGCCGTAAAAGAGGCCGGTCCACGAATGGTAATCGTGTCACCGACTTTAGCGCCGGTAAAATCAGTTACGTGCGACTTATCAAAGAGATTCGCCGCTACGAGGTTGTTTTCGAGGATCATCAACGCTTCGCGCGCGACTACACTAGGGGTAATAAACGTATTAGCCATTTGCTAATTCACCTTATCATTGAATGCGTCCCTCATCTTTGGCGCGTCGATATTCAGACATCGACAATTGCCCCGCTTGTTCAGCGGTGAGGGTTCCGCGATGATTGTTTTGGACTGTGCTGTTCGTGCCGCCACCGGAGGCACCATTAGCACTAAAGGCTGGAGCATACTCAGGCCGCTCCTTAACCTCAGTTACGAGGTCTTGAAAACTCATTGGAGCGAGATCTGCTCCCGTCACCCGCGCAGTGCCTTCAGCGTCTACTACCACCGGATGGATACGTCCATCCTCAGACTCTTCAGCGCGTACACTGGGTAACATTGCAGGTACCAAAAGCGTGGGGTTGCCCCCTTGATCGACAATAGCTTTGCGAAGCTCAGAGGTTATGGTTGCCTCTTTCAACTGGTTGGTGCGCGCTTCGAGCGTGGCTTGCAGGGGCGCAACTGCCTTCTCTATCTCGCTCCGACTCTGTTGTCGTAGGTTTTCCATACTCTGCCTCAGAGCATTCACTTGCTCCGACTCATTGCCCTGCGCCTCGCGCAGTTGGTTTAGCTCCTGTAATGCGGTGCCTATCTCCCCCGCATCACGCTCCAGTGCTGCGAAAGGCTGTAAAGCCTGTTCCGCTGCCTGTGAACGCTCTTTGAGCTTCCCTAGTGTCGATTTAAGCCCTGCTACGTTTTCGAGCGCCCAACCGTCTACCTGCTCGACGTTCAGCCGATAGTTTCCGGTGTCCTCGTCCAGCGAGTAGTGCTCACGTAACGTCTCAGGTACTTCCTCTTCGCTACCCACAAATGGTTTTAGTGCCATTGACTCCCCCCGTCGGGACGAACGCGCACTCGGCGCGATTTGTGCAGTGTTCGCATCTCTCGGATGATCACACCAGATTGGCCGCCTGTGCTATATCCCTTTCCCGGCGATACAGCTCTGACAGCGTGTAAAGTCTTCCTTCCCGGTCTGCAAAACGGGTGATATTGGTCAAACCCGCTTGATACATCCGGTAGCGCCTCGCTCCTAAGACCTCGCGCTGAAAGGCACCGCTCTGCTGCTTGAACCAGTTGGGATAGGTCAAGCTGGCGGGAACCTGGCCGTTCATCGAAGCGCGTGTCGAAGGGCTGTAGCGCCCTATGTCTGCTATGCCCAATTCCCGCAATGAGCGGGTGATAGGGACGGTTGTCGTTCTGCAATTCACGTGGAAAGGGGGTCGTGGTCCCTCATTCACATCAAAAACCTTCCCATCGATTGCCCGACAGTAGGGGGTGGTTCGTCCGTCCAGTGTGGCAACCATCTGCACCCCTTTTATGAGCTTGCTGTTCTGCCTGTAGAGCAGTTCACGTGCTTGCGTTGCGGTGGAGTGGACTGCGGTGCGGACCACTGCGCGCGCCTGTCTGCGTCCCAGTGGCAGCGCCCCATCCCTAAACTGAACCCCTCTCGTTCCGACCACTCTGCTGACGATCTCTTCAATCGACTCACCCTCAACGATCCCGATGTTGACCGATCTGCGTAGCGCCTGTCGCTGTGCATCCCGTAAGCTTGCATACCACTGGCGTAGCGTGTTGCCTTGAAAGGGGCGCGACACCACCGCAGAGCGAAGCGCTTCGAGGGGCGGTAAGACGGTCCCCACTTCAACGGGGATGACCGTCTGCAAGAGCCTTCTTTCGAAGTCTGCTTCTCGCCCAACGAACCCATATAGCTCATCCCTGTTTTGTCGGTATAGCTCACTGTATTCGTCCGTCAGTATCTCGTCTATCGCTGTGTATAAGGCTCGTAAGCGCCTCGAATTGGCAGGTCCGAGGTTATACCCCCGTCCCTGCACTCTTCGCAGTCGCTCAGTGATCTGAGCCTCAATGTCGCGCTGCACCACTCGCAGCAGTTTTTCAATCCGAGCAGCCTCTCTGCTGGCATAGCCCAAAACGAATATTTGGTGCCTTATAGACCTACTCAGCAGCCGCTCATTAACGGTCAGAGGACTCTGGAGATCCCGACCCGAAACCTGTGTCATCTATCTCCGCACCCTCTTCGATCTGGGTATCCGATACCACCTCTTCGATGTCCATATCTTCCGAGTACAGCCCCCGCGCCTTCCTGTGCTCCAGATAGGTCCGCTGGTCGATAACGCCCAGTGCGTAGTCCAGTCGCAACTCTTCCAGCTCACGTGCGTCAGAAAGGCCCAGACCAGAGTCCTTATTGATGTTGACCATTGGCACTCTCAGCGGATCTTCACCACGCCAGAGCGCTACAAAGCCAAACCCTTCGCGTATACCTGTCTCTAAAAGGAGGACGAACGACTCCAGATCGCTTATGTTGCGCGCTTCTTCGAGGGCTGTTTCCGTAGCGGTGACCGACCCCGGCTTGCGAACAAGCGGTTCCATCGACATCGCTTGCATCTGCTTTTCGAGGTTGTTGAGAGCGAAGCGACCAACCTCCACCGCTTTGCCACTCGTCTCGACCACTTTGATGTCTGATTCGTGCGCCCTATTGCCGAAAACCTTATACGGCCCAATGTCAATCGCCGCTAAGTCTTCGGAGTCAAAGCCGCGAAAAAAGAGCATAGGCACTCGCGCCACCGTCTCTATCCCGTCTTGATCGGACTGCATCCACCAGTGCTTCTGGTTGAGGTTTGCCAACCCCTCCAGCGGCGGCCACGCCTTCAAGAAACCCTGCCTATTGGCATAAATAGTTACGAGAGGTATCAGCCCCAGTGTGTTCGGGCGGGTGTCTTCAATGCCCCACTCATCGCTATCCTCATCAGACTTGCGATAGGTGGTCACCTCTTCGCGGGTCCATAGGTGAACGCGCGATATCGTCTCTTCTTCCCAATCCGACCCGTCCACGTATTCTGTAGTCTCTTCGAGGATGCGGATCTCTGTCAGTGTCTCGACCCCACCGATCCGCTCACTCTTCCAGCCTATGATCGCTTTGGGGCTTATAGCTGAGAAATAGGGGCGTATGCGTAGCGCCACCTCGTCCGCAGCGGTCAGAGGTCTGCCCTGCTCTTCTGCGATAGAAGTGGTATTGGGATAGTCAACGAGGATGTGGCTCTTGCCATAGATCAGCATATCTGCAAGCTGTCTACGGGCAAAAGTGGTTAAGGCTGTGTTCGCCAGATCAACATCTCCTACGAACTCATCCCACCAGTCTCCCGCATCTTCATCGATGACAACAGAGGTTCGGAAGGGTCGCGCGGAGAGGTTATCTATTGCTTTGCGGTAGGCATCGTAGAGGACTGCGTTTTTCAGTCTGCGGTTGTAGCGGGTAGACTCTTCTGCGGGATACTGGGGCATATAGGTGGTCCCCTGCTTACGCATCTCCAGCGTACCACCCATAAGAGCGTCTGGGAGTGCAAAACGATCTTGCATCTCTTTGTATTCCAGACTCGGAGTCCCGACTTTAGCCATAAAAAAACGCCCACAATCTCTTGAAGAGATCGGGGCGAGTTCATCGGTTATCCGATTAATATCTATTGCGGGAAGGGGCGTGACCGGAGAGCAACACCCCTTCCCCACACACACTCCACAATAAAAAGTTTAAACGTAGTGCCGATACAATGTCAACAGATAAATCGGCCTTTTTTCACTTTATTTTCCTGCCAGATGCCTTCATTGCAACTCGCGCCATATCTACTACAGGCAACACCTCATCGGGGGAACCATTCATCTCCACTTTGACCCGTATCGAGTCCCCTCTCTTGCTGAAACTTATCGTAGTATAGTCCGGCCCATCGACCATCCAATCAGCCAGCTTTTTTGATATATCGTTTGCGGCTATAGTATTCATTATTTGCGCTCTATTTCTATTATTTTAATACCATATTCTGCCAGCACGTGCTTCTTTTTCCAGTTGTATAGCGGGGTCTTAGTGGCAGGACTCTTCGTGTCTTCTATGACCACCTCATCTCCCATCTTGTAACGGAAATCTGCTATGTAATGACCAATCTTCTTGCCATCTACGCTGAGAGGTATACGCGCCTGTGTCTCTAAGTCATTGATGGTCCCCGCTTTCTCCAGCAGTCGAAGTTGCTTGTAGCGGTGCATCTCCAGCTTGCTGTCGAAGCGCACTCCGTCAAAGAAAACGGGCTGGTTGTTGTACTTGCGCTTGCCAGATCGAAATCGTGCTACACCCAAGTCATCTGTCCTATCGTCATACGATCCCCTCCTATGGGGTATTCGGCCGCTATATAGTACCCCAGTGCATCCGAGATATGGGTCAGATC
>CEUX01018384.1_pt1 | contig 11076 bp, 3 predicted proteins | sample 531361 | NCBI WGS metagenome assembly CEUX01 (sample SAMEA2622736, study PRJEB7988) | marine metagenome | isolation source: saline water (ENVO:00002010), including
CAAAACTTTGGAAGAGACCAAATACTTGAAGTCAAAAAAGAATTTTTTAATAGTTCATTCGACCATCAGACAAGAGCATTAGTTAATTTTAGTGGAACAGACTTTACAGAACTTTCACAATCAGTTTCTGACGGAACTATAGCTTCTGACGCAAAATACTTTTTAAGATTGTATGAAGCTGAGGGTAATGCTGAAATGACTGAAGAGTATAAATTAGCTATCCAGCCAATATCTGAATCTTGGGTTGAGGGAACTGGTAAAAATGGTGATGATCCAAAAAATACAAATGGTTGTAGTTTTGTAAATCGTAGCAATCCAATTGGTGGTAGTGAGATAACTTGGAGTAGTGGAGGAGTTTCAATTTTAAACATTAGTGAATCAGTTCAATCATTTACAAACCAATCACCTGATGTTGAAGTTGAAGTAACCAATATGGTGAATATGTGGTTTAAGGGTGAGGCTGAGAACTATGGTATGTTAATTCGTTTTAGTGGTAGTCAAGAAACTGATTCAACCACATTTGGACATTTAAAATTCTTTTCAAGAAACACACATACAATATTTTCACCACGATTAGAAGTTCGTTGGGACGACCATTTACCTTGTACGGGTTCAAACACTGGTTCATTAAATGAATTAACAATGAGTGGATTGGCTGACAACTTTTTATATATGCAAGGATTAAGGGAAGAATATAAAGTCGGTGAACGAGTTAAGTTTAGAGTGGGTGCTAGAAAAAGATATATTCAAAAAACTTTTACCACATCTTTTCAAACTGCTACTGGTTCATTCATACCTGAAGGTAGTGGCTCATATGCAATTAAAGATGTTGCTACTGATGAGTTTATAGTTCCATTTAGTGGATTCACTTCAATGAGTTGTGATAGTAATTCAAATTATTTTATACAATACTTAGATGGATTTTATCCTGATAGAGTTTATAAAATACAATTGAAATTAAAATACAATGATGGACAGGAACAAATATTTGATGATGATTTTGAATTTATAGTGAAAAGGAAATAGGTTATGGCTTATACTGAACAACAAAATAATGATTTAAATTCAACTACACCACCTGATAATGCACTGGAACAATTATTAGATAAAATTGCAGACGCATTAATTGTGAGTCCATTGATTGATACAACGGCTGTAGAAAACGCACAAAAAACAATCAGTAATGGAAAACTTCAAGTTGGTAGAGATTCTACAACTGATAGATTAATTTTATATCAAAAAGATGTAAAGGCAAATCAAGAAGATTTACAACAAACAACAGAATTAGATAGTGGTGAAGTTATAAGTATTTTAGAAAACTTAGCCAATCAAATAATTGACTTTAATACTTTAGATGTTGGTATAACGGAGGGTATCGATAATAGTGTTGGTATAAGTCTTGTTGGTGGAGGTTTGCCTGATGGTGGAACGGATATAACACAATACATTATTGGTGATGGTAATCCATTAAATGTAAGTCAGTTTGTATCTATAAAACCACAAGCTACAATTATTGATGTTAATAGAGCTGAAGAATTTCTTGATACGAACATTTATGAATTGCTTCCAACAGGTGATGCTCGACAAGCTAGAATAGTTAGATTATTTCAAGAGTTAAATGCATTACTACCCCCTTTACCAGGAACACAAGGACAACCTTCATTTGATGAAAATGAAGACCAAAGGGTTGATTTAGATCCCGATGGTAATTGGATTTCTTCAAGTTTATATGACCAGAATACAAGTATTTCATATGCGCAAGATAATCAAGATAGTAACATAGATGAAGAGGATGCATTTCTTCACAGATTAAGAGACACATCTAATGATACTAATTTAAACTTAACCATTCAAGATATTTACAATACTGTTGAACCATATTTACAAGATATATTGGAAGACCCAATTGAATTACAAGATATGCCGTTATATCAAAATCAATCAAATGGATACTTACAATTTAGGAATCCAAATCAAGGTATTATTATTCGTAATACAAATCAAGAATTTGTTCAAGGATTAGACCCAAGTAATCCAACTTACTTAGATACGGGTTTTACCATTACAATGTGGGTTAAATTTTTAGACAAAGTATCAGAGGGCACATTGTTTAATTTTGGGAATCCAATAAGAGATGATGGAACACAATTTGGTTTCAGATTAGAAACCTATGTGTTGAATAAAGATGATGGTAATTTTACATCTAATAATTATTCTACCTATGGTGAAGCAGCTGCTTATATAAATCCCTCACCGGGTAGAGGGCAGGGGCCGAGAGATCCTAATTACCCACTTGTTTATGAAGATTCAAACACAGCTCGTTTTGTTAGATTAATCATAGAAGATAATGGAGTATTAAGAGATTCACATACAGCTACAGGAGGTAACAAAAAAAACGTAAACATATATAGAGATGAACGAGATGATAATAATAATTCACTAAAATTTAGAAGACTTACAACTACATTCATACCAGAAGACTTTAATGAATGGTATTTCATATGTGCTACTTTTAATCCCTTTGTTGATGAAGATGGTTCTAATTTCGAAATAGGAGGTGGTGCGAATGCAACAGCTTATTTATATTGGTTGAATCATCTTGATTTTAATAATAATCTAACCGTTAATTCATTCTTAGGAAATAGATGTAAAGTAGAAATAATATCACGAAGTGACTTATTAAGAGCTCGTGGTTTTAGGATGTAGATTATGCCATTTATTTCAGAATCATTTTCAGAAGGATTTGGAGTTCCTAATCAAACAATAAAACAAACCATTTCACAATCTTTTGACCCATTTGGTGGATTGGATGTTAACACTAACACTTTTCAAAATACACGACAAGGACTTTTAGATTCAAATCAAGATGGAAGAGTTCCATTGGGTTTGTTTTCATTTGATGAAGAAAATAAATTCAGTAGAAACTTTCCAGATGATGTTCCTGATAATTTATTCAGACAACTTCCAATTGATAATTTGATAACAAATGGAAACGGGAAGTTAGTAAGATATGATTCGTATCTCAACACCTTTGCTCAATATGGATATTTTCAACCAGATGGTGGTTGGGGATATTGTACTTATGATGGTGTTGGATTTCAAGAAATAACTGCTTCATGGGTATCACAAGCTGAGATAAATAATGGTGAACTTGAAGAATTGGATGATGGAACATACGACCCTGCAATTCCAGATGGAAGATGGATTGATAGAAGACTTGGTGGAAGTTTACCTGACAATGATTTTAAAAGAAGATTTGCTCAACATACAAATCCAACTACTGATGAAAATGGTTATTTAGGTTATGCTGGATATTATCCATATGTAGAACAAATTCAAAAATCAATTAAAACAGCTGAATCATCAAATGACATAAATTTTACAGGATGGGATTATAGTTTTTGGGTAGGAGGTGCTGCTGGTGGGTATGGAATAAGGAGATTATCACCTGAAGGAAGATATGTTATTGATGATGGATTAGCATTCTCAAGTTTTCATCCTGTTATTAATGGTGTTATTGATAATCCATCAAACAATCCTAACGATTTAATTTTAAATAGTGGTGAGATAATTACATTTCCAAATGTTGCAAAATGGATAATTAGTGATGAAGCTTACTCCTATAATAGATGTTTAGATTTTACAAGTATGGATTTCACAACTTTTAAAGAATATGATTCTATTGATGGAATATACTCTAACCCTAGAACATTTTCTTGGAGTGATCCTAATTTAGAAGCACCTGGAGTTGGTAATTTGGAGAGTCGACAATGGAAAGATATTTTACCTCAAAATCCATTTAATGTTGATGGTGGTTATAATCCACCTGATAGTCAAGATTTTAGACAAGGTGGTGGAACTTGGAATACCATTAGAGATGAATTACTATCATATGGCCCGTCAGGTGAAGTGTTGCTTAAAAACATATTAACTCAAGCTCAACGAATTTTAACCATGTCTACTGATACATACCCTCCACCACATGGTCCAGGTGGATACAGTCCATTTAAAACTCCACCAAACACTATAGATATTAATTCAGATGATGGTGGTGCTTATGAGGAATATTATTATGATACAACTGATATTTTAACCATATTGTATGGTGAAGCTGGAACTGGTTTTTATGGAGGGTTTCCTAATTCACCTCTTTTAGATGGTGCACCACAACTAGGCAAATATATGGTGCCCACGGGATTAATTGGTATATATGATTACGAGTATTCTACAAGCACTTTTGGCACTGGAAGTAAAGATGGTGTATCTCATCCTTACTTATATGATAATACAGATGGAACAAGTCTATGGGTAGAAAGCTGGGATGATGGATTAGACCTTAACCAACTTAAAGGTGAAAGATATTACGACCCATATACTGTATTCGTGGATGGGCTTAGAGATTTTCTTGAGTTTGAACTTGATTCAGCTGAAGTTGGTAAACCAATTTCATTCTCTCCATCATTTTTCTTTAATGGTAATGATGGTGGGGGAATTGATAGAACAACATATTTTATAAACCCAAGTTTGACATCAGAACGACATCATAATTTATTTTTTCTTAATGATGGTGAGAGTGATTCAATGAACCTTAATAGAATAAAAGATGTAAGTGGTTGGCCAGGCATTAATGATGTTGAGGATGGGTTGCCAGGTTTTATTCGTTTAAAAAGAAAACCTGAAACCACATCAACAGGAACAGATGAGATGACTTCTGACCCTCCGGATAATTTTCCAGAAACACTTTCATCAACAGCATTAATAAGAATACCAATCGCTGTTCCTTCAGATTATAATTCAACAGATGGTGGTGTGTATGATATGAACGATCCAGAATTTCCACAAAATTTAACAGATGAGAAGTGTTTATTAAATGTAGAACAATTGTTAGCATACTTTTATCCACTTTTATTAAAATCTTTATATGATTTAGGATTCAGAAGTTTAGAAGAACCCATTTTAGGTGAAATAACAACTGATGAAATACTTAGTAGTGAACTTCGTGATGAGGCCAATGTATTAAACAATATTGCTTTTAATCAATATAGAACTTTGAATCAAGTGCAAAGAATTTATGTGGGTGGTAACCAACCTCAAGAGGAATTACTTTTTCCATTCACAACAATAGAAGTTAAATTTAAAATGAAAACAATGGATAATGAACTTTATCAACCAAACAATCCACCTCAAATAGAAATTGGATTTGTTGATAGTGATGGGGCGATTCAAGACCCAAGAAGAGATCAAGATTTATTACCTACAAGTAATGTAAAGGCTGAACCTAATATGGAGTGGGGTTATGGTAGAACTCATTATTACTATCCTCATGGTGATTTTAATTCACAAAGATATGATGGTAATTTAGATAATATGAGTAGCCAATTTGGTAGTGTTGGTAGATTTCAAAACAATGTATTGGGTGAATGGCAAGAGTTTTCTTATAGATTTACTGTAGGTGAGATATTCCGTTATAATGATACAAAAAGAGTTAGAAGAATGCATATGATAGTTCAAGCTGCTAATAATTTTTATGGTAGAGTTTTAATGGATGATTTTAAAGTTTATGAAGTTGGTGATTTTGAACCTGATGTTGATGTTAGAAAAAAAATATCAACGGGTAACTATGGAAGTGGTGATTTAACAGAATACTATGACAAAGACTTACAACCACAACAATACAAAGATACACAAGCTCCATTGGAAGCACAATTTTATTTTTATCCTACTTATAAAACAGATGAATTATTTGATGTAAAAAAAACACCTATATATCAAGATTTTAAAAAAGGAGCGTTTTATTTATATGATGTAGATTGGGGTGATGGTTCTTCAAAATCATATACATCAACACCTGAAAAAATAGATGAAGAAAAAGCTGTATATCACACATATGAAACAAGTGGTATTTTTGAAGTAACTGGATATATGATAAGAATGAAAGTTAATGAAGATGATGAACCAATGGGTATTTCATATACTAAAAGATTTAGTTTAACCATAAATGTTAATGAGGGAGATGATGAAGATTTTCCATATTTTGGTTCAGATGGTTTTTCATTTATACCTTACAAAAATACTTTACCAATCATTGGTGGTTATTCAAAACAAAGCATTTACTATAAAACAATTGAAAGACAATTAGGATTTATATCTAATAATGTAAAAACAAATGTTGAATTTAAAAACGATGGTGATAAATTAAAAACAGAATTAGCTTTATTAAAAATGGATGCTAGTAGAGAAAATGAATTAGATATTTTACCTAATTACTTAACTGAAAGAACTGACGAAAATAATAGTATTATAAATAATGGATTAAATCCACTTAGAGAAGAATTGGGACAAGGTATTGGTGATTGTGACTTAACTTGTATAAAATATTATAATGAACCAAAATCAATTTGGGAAATATTTGGATTTAATGATAGAGATAGTAAAACAAATTTAGTTACAAGAAATGGTGAATTTATAAATAGAAGAACTGGAGAATTAGTTCCTGATGGAACTTTATATCATATTCATCCTGATAATGGCCCTATGGAGGGTGCGGTTCATAATCCTAACATTCAAGGTGGGACTGCTGGTCATGATTTTTTTGACAACACCGTAGGACTTCCAATGAATGATAGATATTGGAAAAATATTATCCCAAAAGACTATTCTATATTTAACAGAGAAGGTGTGGTAGTGGAGTCTGATAATAAAGCTAGTTATATAGATGTTTATAATTCAGAGCAAGATTTTAGAAATAATTTTTATTATCCTGTATTACCTAAATATGGACTTAATGGTAAATTCATAGAAACAATTGATGAAAATGAAAATTATATACCAAATAGTGTTCCAAATAATAAAATATCTTGGCCTTTAAATGGTGGTGTTACAATTGAGGATGAACAAAATTTAAATTTAGTCTTGAGTATAAATAGTGAAGATGTTGAATCAAATATATTAAGAGATTTTAGTGGAAATAGTAATCTTGGATTTGTAATGGGTGATTATAAACCAAGATTTGATAATAAAACATTACAACCGAAAAAAGTAAAAACAATGAGTAAACTTCAAACTTCAAAAACAAGTGGAGCATTTTAATGGCTCAAAAACGAATTATTATAGGACAGCCAGATTATACGGACAGAAGTCAATATAATTTTGCAGATAATTATAGTGGTAATTTTGATTATAATGATTCAAATGGATTACCTCCAAACTCTGATAAATTTTCAAGAAAAGATATACATACAACACCATATTCAGATGATTTAAATGCAGCTATAATTGAAAGAAATCTAAAATTTGAAGGTGGTAATTTTATTCGTATTGATAAGTTAAGAATAGTTAATGCTGGTGTTTCGCATGATATAAAAAATGTTGAAGTTCGTGGATATTTGTTTTCTCATAAGTCGTTTCAAGCATACACTGGTACTTCTCTAAAAAGTTATAGTAGTTTAAAAAGTGGAATAATGGGTAGTAATAAAAGATTTTTTAAATGGAATGGTGGTAATGTATCTGAAGGAAATGATATTGGAAATTTAGAATTTGCTGAGGGGAACAATGTAATATCAAATATAAGTTTACAACTTGATGCTAATGATAACTTAATACCTCCTCAAAATGGTGCTTTTAATTTTTATGATGATAGTTTTGATTCAACCACAGCTTTAACAACAAATGATAACTATCCTGATGTTGAATTACTAACACAAATTTTTGATGAAAATATTTCTAATCCAATTTATTTTGCTTTTTGGATGAAGGGTGATGCTGATAGATGGTTTGGAACAGATGAAAGAGAAGAAAGAATACAAGTTTTTAAAATTGATAATTTACTCGACATATTTTTAGATGATGGGCAAGGAAATAAATCTCCTCAAATAGTTTCAATTGATGAAATGACTACTGATAGTAAAACTGGTGATGGTGGAGAGGGTTTTGCTGAATCAGCTGCGTGGAAGGTAAAAGATTTTTCAATTACAATAAGCACTTTACCCGGCGGACAAAATTCTTTTAGTAATCAAGATGATTATGAAAGATTTTTCTCATTAGTTCAACCACCACTAAAATATGAACCAAACGAAACTAATCCAATTACTTTTTTAAACATAGGACCTAACAGACAATTATTTAACTATGTTAATGCTGGTAATAATTATACAAGTGTTTTTAGAGATTATTTTCCTAAATCAACAATCGGTGCACTTGATAACAATACTGGAGAAATGTCTAATAATTTTGTTGATTTACAAAGTTATTATGATTCCAATACTTTAGAATCTTTACAAGCTTCAGCTCCTACAACAATTACATTTGATTTTCAAATGGTTAGTCCAACAACTCTTTCCATGACAGCGATTGAGCCCGGAATTTATTTTTATTTTGTAATTCATTGGAATGATATTGAAAATGAATTTGCTGATTTACAAGACTTTTTAGATAAAAGACCAATTAATGAAGTTGATTTAATTAATTTACAGGAACAAGATTTATATATAGTTAGAAGACAAGAACAATTATCAAATGGTACTTCTACTTATGATTCTCCACCATTAAAACATACTTACAATTCACCTGGTATAAAAAACTTAAAAGTAGTTACATTTAGTTATAATGAAACTGAGGGTGTTGGAAGATGGAAACTTGTTAAGTGTAGATTTTTTTTAGATATACCATTGAATCAATATCCTGATTTTGGTGCATTGGGTGGTAGTGATTATACAACTATACCTTGGCCTTTTACAACTCCAATCATTGGTGGTGTGGATTCTAATTCAAAATACAAAAAAAGTATTGAACAAACATTATCGGGTGGAAACATAGGTGATGTTGATATTATTGATGAAAGATTTTTAATAGAAGATACAGATAATGATGTAATGGGTAAATCAATTAATTTAATGGATTTAGAACAAGTGAGATATTTTAATAAACCATATGGTATAAATGAATTATTAGAAATTCCAACAACAATTCGAACTCAAGATACATCTGATGGACTTTTAGGAACACTACCATTTCCAGAATTTCAAGAAGAGTTTGATATAGTGGGTGATTTTGATGATATTTTAGGTGAAGTAAATGTAAGTGATTCATTAGCTTGGACTGTAGCTGGTAGGCCTGATATTTTTAATTATATAAATTCGTTGGTTAATGATGGAATAATAGATAGTATTCCGAAAGCTTCGGATGCAGGTGTTACCCCAAGACCTGTAGAAGATTTTTATAATCCAACTTATGGAAACCCATATTATGACAACCTATATAATGATTTTAATTTTTGGAATGCTTCAACACCAAATAGAACTTTTTCAATGGAAAGTTCAGTCGGACAGATATTTATAAATGACAATTTGGATTCAAATTTAATTGACAGTTGTCAAGTAGAATTAAATACAGGAAATTTAAGTGGAAAATCTATTTATGACTCGGTTGGAAAAAATAACGATGGATTTTTAATGGGTGATTATAGAGTTAAAAAAATAAGAAAAGGTGAATCTATGAGAAGAGATACATTCATAAAAGTTCCAAAAAAAGTAAATAATAGAAATGGAGCATTGTAATGCCACAATTTGAATACGAATTTTCAGATAAAGATTTCCAATTAGTAGCTACTCAAGACATTGGTGGTTTTGGTGGAATGGATTACATTCGATTAACCATTTATCCAACGGAAGCTATTGATGATATTGTTACTTTAACAGATTCAACCAAAGGTATTAATGGTCAGGCGATATTTTTTGCTTCTTTAAATCCCGAGTTTTTTAGAATTAATGTTTCTGCTTTCAATGGTGGCTTGGATGAGATTAGAACAAAGGTAATTGGTGGTCCAGTTAATGGTGATTTTAGAATATATCAAAATGCTGGTGATAGTAGTATTTATATTAAACCAAATGAAATATTCAACACCTTTGAATTACCTCAAGGAAGTTATAAGGTTCAAATTGATTTCTTAAATCAAGTTAAAACAGCGGAGTTTGTTGATGGTTCAACTCCTAATGAACATTATAGATTTATAACAAAACAAATATCAACTTCAAGAAAAGAAGTTCGTTTAAAATTATCAAATAAAGCACTTGTAAAAGACTCTATTGAAATTAGTGATTTAACAAATCAATTTAATTTTAATGAACCTGAATTTTTAGAAGACACAGATGAAGCCTCTGATACCTTTGGACAATTCGTAATACCAAATCCTAATTACAAATATCAATTCAAACATGTATTGAATATTGGAACTGGTGACCATATTCCAATAATGAATTATCAATTTGATAGAGTAACAAATGGTAGAAATAATCAATCTTTAATTTTAAAATTATATGAACCACTACCAACTAATATTGGTAATTTATCATTAGTAACAATTGAAAGAGAAGTTTTAACAACTCAAATTGAAGAAACTTATTATTTCTCTGATGTAGCACCAATATTTTTTGGTGATGGATTAGTTCCTGATTCTCAAGAAAATTGGATTAATCCTAATGGTAATGAGTTTCAATTTCAAAGTTTTGATGAATTAACTGGCTCTCTTGATAATATTACGATTGATAATTTAATTTCTCAAAGTCAATATGATTATCCGAACCTAAATACAGATTTTAATAAATTTGAAAATCACACATTTTTTGGTTCTGCTAAAAGAAAATTAGAAAACTTTAGAAAAAAAGTAGAAACCATACAAGGACATTATTCAGAAATATCTAAATCTCTTTTTGCTAGTGGTTCAACAGCCACAACAACTTCAGACGAATTAATTCAACAAAGAAAAAATTTATTTAAAAAAGTAAATGATGAGATAAAAACATTTTCACCATATGAAAGATTTTTATATTATGGTGGACAAAACGAATCAACCTCATCAGCGCCTGGTTTAGGTAAAAATTATGCTGATACAATTCCTGTTCAAACAATAGATTATCAAGGACAAATAAATGGGGGTGATGGTTTTAATGTCGTGTATCATCACTCTAATAAAGATAGAGGAACGGATAAGTTCATAGGTTTATTTACAAATAAATATTTTGCAAAAAACAAACCATTTTTTAATTATAGTGGTTCAATTTATTTATCATTTTTAATGAA
>CEUX01034809.1_pt1 | contig 11075 bp, 8 predicted proteins | sample 531361 | NCBI WGS metagenome assembly CEUX01 (sample SAMEA2622736, study PRJEB7988) | marine metagenome | isolation source: saline water (ENVO:00002010), including
GTTGAGATTAGAAAAAATCCTGGTGATGTACAAAATATTTTAGATAAATTCTTTACCCCTCAAGAACCACAAATGACAGAAGAGGAGATTTCTTTTGTAGAAGGACAAGGACCTCAAGGACCTCAAGTTCCTCAAGGTCCTCCACCTGGTATTGCTCAGTTAATTGGAGGATTGGGAGGATAATGAACGAAACTGATAAAGAGTTTGCAAGTATAATTAATGAACATCTTTGGGATGTAGATGATATTGGAGAAGATATATTATTAGAGGAAGCTATAAAACAACACGAAAAACTAGCTTCTTTGTCGCCTTATAAATTTATAGTTATTAATTCAATAGTAGAGTTTTTTGAGGAAAGAGGAGAAGATGACTAGAGCGCCTAAACCAATGTATACAAATCAAACTTATGGCACTACTGAAGAATTAAATAGAAGATTAAGAGATGTTGATAATAAAGAAATTACTGGAAGAAATAATAATTTACCTCCTGCTTCTATTAATACAACTGACCAAACTAGAACAATACAACCAGTTGAAGAAGAAGTTGCACAAATCACAGGTCAAGAAGGTGTTTCCCCTGTATCAAATTTAGGACAAACTACAAATATGTTAGATGTTCTTAGGGATTCTGATTTCGCAAATGAAGATGCAACAGCAGGTGCTAGTCCTGTATATGTAAGTCAAACTGAATTAGGAGATTTAGATTACGAAGTTTTAGCTTCTTTATCAGGCAATACAAGTGTTAATGCTTTAAAAGAAATATTGCAACAAGGCTAGTATGAGTAACGAAATAGTTGGGCCATACACTTTTGGTGAAGATTACAGACAGATACAGGAAAAACAAAAAAAAATACAATTTAGTTTTAATAAGAAAAAAGCTGAAGTAACTCCAGAACAAATACAAAGAGTAAATCAATTAACAGAGAAATATCCTACTGCTTTAAGTGGTTTAATTTCTTCTGCAGTTATTTCAAATTTATCAGATGAAGAGTTTGAAAAAGTATTAGCTTTACAATACAAAGCAATAGGTAAAGGAAATCCCTCATTACCTAATCCAATAGGTAATCAAGTTACAAATGGTTTAATAATGAACAAGGCTTTTGGAAAAGATTTAGAATCTAAATATAAAGGTGAATTTGAACCCAAGCCTTGGACTTCAAAAAGCACTTCTGAAGATTATAAAAGGGGATTAGGAGTTTTAGCAAAACTTATTCAATTAGCAGGGGAAGCATTATGGAATCCTATAGGTAAAGCAGAAAGAGCTTTTGTAGAAACTGCTGAAACTTATGAAAAACCTTTTCAGTTAATGGCTGATTTAAAACAACAGGAAATAGAGGAATTAAAAAATAATGCAACTTCAATAAAACCAGGAGAACCAGGAGACACTTTATTCAATATAGCTACTAAAAGAGATGAAAAAAAGAAATTAGAAAGAACAGGTCAAATTGCTGGTTTAGCTTTAACATTTGCAAATTTATTGTCTGGTCGTGCTTCTCTTACATCTAAAGCAACTAGAAAAACATTTTCTGAAAAATATAAGAATGCTGGTTCTTCTATTGCAGGAACAGCAGTTGAAAAAATAAAACAAGGAGAAGACCCACAAGAAGTATTTAATAGTTTTGGAGATGGGTTTCTTTTAGAAGGTCCAATAGTAAAAGAAGCATTAGAAAATCAAGAAGCATATAAATATCGTGGAAGAAATATAACTATTGGTAGATATGTAGAAGATGTTATAGGTGTAGACCCTAATAGTGTTTTGTATGGTGGGGTTTCAGGAGTAATAGATTTTGCTAAAGTATTAAGATTTGACCCTTTATTAGTTGCAGGAACTATAAATAAATCTATAAAGTTTTCAAAATCACTTGGTGGTAAATTACAAAAAGCGTATAAAGAAGCTAACTTTGAAGAGATACCAAAGATATTAGATAACTTTTTAGATAGTGAAAAGTCAGCTCCTCTAATAGAAGCTATTGCAAAAAACAAAGATTTTAAACAATTATTTGATGCTGTAAAGGATACAGATTTAGCTATAAAGTTATACAATGCAGATACACCAGCAGCAGTAAAAGCCTCTTTAGATTTTTGGGTAAAGACCCAACAATCTGTTGGAATACCTAAAGTAATTAGAAGTTTTCAAAGTCTTGGTTATAACAAAAACTTAATTAAAGGATTAAAAGGAAAAAATGCAGCTTATTCTAAATTTGGAGAATGGACACCAGAAGCAGGTGCTTCTTATTCTGATGCTAACCAATCAGTTAAAGTATATAATCAATGGTTAGTTAATTTTCAAATACCAAGAGAGACAGCAAATAACTTAGCTTATAAATTTGGTATTGCAGCTAATACTGGAAATAAAGCTCTAATGAATAAGATACTTTTTGAAAGCACATTAGACGCAGCAAAAGAAGTTGCTAAGAAAAAAGGATTTAAAAAAACTGATTTCCTAGATGATTATTTTAAAGAACTTTCAGGTATGAGTGAAATGAATGGAAAATCTTATTGGGCTAAAGTTCAAGAAACTATGGGTGGAAAGTATGTAGTAGGTGAAGCTGAGTTTTTAGGTCAAAGAACATCTATACCAGGACCAGGTGGTAAAGCTCTTAATTTACCTACCCCTGTTGATGCAGGACAACATTTTGACGATATGTGGACATTAGGAAGTCCAAAAGATATTAGAAGAGCTTTAGGTAAAATAAATAAAATAGCAAGATTACCACTTAATAAAACATCTGGATTTAGAGGACTACAAGAAGTAGCTTCAAAAATACCTGGTGTTAATACTCCTGTTGATGACATTTTAAAAAATATTCCAGAAAAATATACAGATTTAATGATGGCTGCACCAGGGAAAGTTAGTGGCCAAGGACTTGTTTACGGAACTGTGGATAGAATGTTATGGCCATTTCAGAAAGTTTGGACAGGGGTTCAATTAATTACTAGACCAGCTTGGACATTAAGAATATTTGGTGAATCACAATTTAGAATGGGATTAGATGGATTAGACAACTGGATAGAAAATCCAATGTCTATGTTTGTGTGGGGAACTTATACTGATGATTTGTTAGGTAACCCTTGGAAAATGGGAACTAGAAGAGGTAAAAGAGCCTATAACCCAGATATAGAAAAAGTTATTGCAAGAAGATTAGGTTCAGTTTTTGGTAAAAATAGCCAAGAAAGCATTATAAAAGGACAATGGTATCCAACTGCAACACAGTCTTTAAATGAACCAAGCAAAATACAAGCGTGGCAATTAAATCTTAAATGGCCTTTAGAAAGTGATTTAGCTCAAGCTGTTGCTGGTACTATTTTAGATGGTACAGACTTAACAAAAGTAAAGGCTTCGTTTTGGAATGGAAAACTTAGGTCTGTAAGAAACACTCTTAATGAAACAAGAATAGATTTTAAAGGAAAGCGTACTAATCCTTATACAAAATTATCTGATGCTGATGCTTATGTAGATTCATATAGAGAATGGATAATGGATTTAACTAATGGTAATCCAAACATACTTAAGATGATAAGAGATAGGAGAATTAATATAGATGGTTCAGATATTGATTTATCTTCTATAGATAGATTTACTCCAACAAATATTAAAAGTATTAAAAAGTTTTTAGGTGAAAACATAGATGCTTTACCAGATGCTTTACCAGTTCCTTCTTGGGTTAGTAATCCTGCTAAAAATAACGAAGTGTTTGAAGCTATGAGAAAAGGTTCAGAGTTTCTATGGCACTGGTTAGGAGAATTACCAGATTCAACATTACAAAGAATACCAACAATTAAACAATATTATTGGCAACAAGTTGGTCAGATGTTACCTTTTGCAGATGATGCTGCAATTAAACATTTTGAAAAAGGAATTAAAGCAGGAGATATTCCTAAATCAGTTGTAGCGTTATTTAACGCATCTAAACAAAATGCTATTAAAAAATATGGTTCTGCATCTAAAATTTCTGGAAAAAATAATTCTGAAAAAATAAATGAAATATTATTAAAAGGCATTAAAGCAACAGGTATAGATGATTTAAAACCAAACGCTATAAATCCTAAAACAGGCTATCCAGTTGAACACGGAGATTTAATACGAGCTATTGATGAAGCAGGAGATTTAAATAAATTAAAAGAATTAGTAGGTGGTGAAGTTGCGTTAGAAGAGCTTTTAATGGAGATTACGAAAGCACAAGTAAAATTTAGTCCTAGATATTTAAAAACACCTAAACCAAAAGACCAGTTTGGAGAAATTGTTGAAGGAGCAAGAGGAGCTTATGGTATTAACTCTAAAGAATTGTTACAAAAAGAAATTCAAGATTTATTAAAAGTTAAAAATAGAAATTTTTTGTCTATTGAAGATATTGATGAAGCATCAAAAGCATTTGCTATAGAAGCACACGATAGATTGTTATATAATTTAACACAAAAAGGTTATGTAGCAGAAGCTATGCGTTTAGTTTATCCTTTCTTAGAACCTTGGAAAGAAATAGTTTTAAACTATCCAAGATTATTAGCAAAAAATTTATCTGGTTTAAGAAAAGTACAGTTAGCAACAGAGACAGGAATACAAAATGGTATATTATTTAAAGACCCTGTGTCAAACGAATTAAGATACGCAAGTCCTTCTACAGATTTAATGGAATCAGTATTTGGTATAGATACTCCAGAAGAAATTGAAATAAGAAAAACTGCTTCTTTACAAGGAATAAACTTATTTACACAAAATCCACTTCCTGGATTTGGACCAGTAGTCCAAGTTAGTTACCAAGCTGCTAGAAAGTTTTTACCTGAAGATTGGAGACAAGCAGAAGATGTGTTGTTTCCTTATGGTTTACCAGATACAGATATAGGTTCTCAAATATCAAGACAGTTACCTGTGTATATAAGAAATTTATGGAACTCTACAACTGAAGGTGGAGTAAATGAAGGACAGTTTTTAAATGATGTTGCTGATGCAGGAAAAATATTAACAGTTGCTTTTGTAAAAGGTAAGTTAGATTACGACCCTAGAACTGAAGAAGGAAGAATACAATTTGAAGAAGATTCTATTGCGTTAGCTCAGAAAATGAATGTATATGAAAACTTAGGTAAAGCTATAGAACCATCAGCTCCTAGATTAGAAATAGCAGTTCAATTAGAAAGTCCAGAATTTTTTAATGACCAAACATTAATAGACACATTTAAAGAATTACTACCAGAAGATTATAGTTTTGGTAAGTATGATGACGATTATTTTACAACTACTGTAATTACAGCAATATTTAGAGAAGTTTATAACAATGTAGATGAAGGAGAAGAGTATTTAGCTTATGCTTTAATAGCTTCGCTTATTGGAGAAGACCCTAATGATTGGGACGCTATTTATAGTGCTGCATATTTAGTTCAAGGTAAGACTTCTAGTTTAGGAGCTAAACTACCTTCAACAGAAGAACAAGTTAAATGGGATAAAGAATGGCCAGAACACGCAGATAAGTATTCAAATACTTTTGCTTATTTTGCACCAGATATTGAAGAATTAGATTTATTAGATGTAAATTCATTTTATAACCAAATTGAAGAAGGTAAGAGAGAAAGCTATACACAACAAGAACTACTAGAAAGAGCGCAAGAAACTGCTTTTAGAGTTATTTATAATTATTTAACTAAACCTTACAGAGGAGACAACAGCAAAGAAGCTATTGCTGAAAGAGCAACAATTAAACAAAATTTATTAGAAGCGTTCCCTTATGGAAATGGGCAAAGAGATATGGTTAAATGGCAAAAAGGTGTTTCACCATACGAAGTATTTTTAGAATTAAAAGAAGCATCTAATGATGAGTGGTTGTTAGAAAGTTCACAAGCAGCTAAAGGTTTAAATGAATTTCTTTATGGCACAGATAAACATTATGGTTTATTAGCTGCTGTAGATTCAATAAGAGATGACGAAAAACTTATAAAACTTAATGCAGAAGGCAAAGAAATAAAAATGAACGAAGCAGATGCTTTAAGTTACTTAGCTAGTAGAGAAAGTTCTCAATTAATGAGAGATGAACTGTTAGTATTCTTACAGGAAATAGTGGATAGATACCCTGAATTTGCTCCATTAGCAAAAGAAAAGTTCTTAAACTATGTAGAATATCAATATACACCATAAAAGAGGATTAATGGAAGAAGAAGAAAATAGTAACATAATAGAAGGATTAAAAGATAATACAAAACCTCCTGGTATAACTAGAGATACAGAAGATGCTACTATTGCTCCTTATGGTTATTCACCTTTAGTAAAAAATGATGCAGGAACATATGTTGCTGTAGAAATTTATTTAAATGCTTTAAATCCTAATGGTCAATGGTATTACCAAGGAGATGAAGATTCTATTATTGAAAATTTGTCTGTACAACAATTAAGAACTTTACAAGATAGATTAGTTAGAACAAGTTGGTTTAGTGCAGAAGATTATTCAAAAGAATATGGTAGAAAAGGTAGAGCTACAAGAGATGCTTTAAAAAATGCTTTATACGCTTCTAACTTTGAAAGAGGTGTTGGATATGAAACAGCAATAGATTTAGAAATACTTAATCCTGGTGAAGTGCAGTATGTTCCTAAGACTTATCAAGCAACTGATAAAACTTCTAGGTTAAAGAAAGTTGATGCTATATTTAAATCTCTTGGTTTACAACCAACAAACAAAGAAAAGAATTACTACGAATTAATATTAAAAGATTTAGAAGAAAAAGAATTTTATAATGATGAAACTGTTGATAGGATTTCTGTTGAAGGGCCTAAAGTTACTAAAACAGAAACTAGAAGACAAGGTGTAGAACCTTTATCAGAAAAACCTACTGAAATAGTAGAAGTAGAAGAAACAGTAGAGAAGATACCAGATGATTTTGATGCTTTATCAAGATTACAAGAAAGAGTTGGAACGGATTTTGCTGGTGTACTTGCGAGACAAGGAGATGTTACTAGGGCTAGAATAAATACAGGTAACATAGCACAGTCTATTATGAGATTAAAAGGGTTAGGAGGATAATGACACCTTTGGAACTTGCTATAATATTAATAACTGCTGCAACATCTTTAAAAGATGCAGGTATGGAATTAGAAATAGACCCTTCTGCTAATCCTATGGATTTAGCTACATTAGTATCTATTGCGTATGCAGAAAATGAACAAGGTGAAAATATAGGTTCAGGACAATCTATTTTAAGAGATAAAGAAGGAAAAAGAGAAGTATCTTTTGGTCCATTTCAAATTAACAAATTTTGGTATAGAGATAAATCAAAGAGTGGAGATACAACTGTAGTTAATAATGAATATACAGATGTTTTTAATGGTGCTACTCCAAAAACTATGCCTGAATTATTAAAAGACCCACTTAATTCTGCATTAGCAGCAATTATTGTAGCTAATAGTAAGAAAGGTTTTGAGAACTGGACAACCTATACAAGTGATGCTTACGGAATCAAAGAGCAAGATTACGAATCAAAATATTGGAAAACTGGATTTAATGCTGCTGTAGAAGAATTATATAAAGTAAATATTACTGTTCCTGAGCTAGATTTACTTGATGAATCTCCAGAAATTAATGAAATACCTTTTTTAGAAAAAGATAGAAGAGAGTTTGAATCACAAGTACCCAAAGAAGCAGATAGTTATGCCTTAGCCAAATATAGAAGTCTAAAAACTCAAGAAATAGATAAAAATTTTAGAAACTTAATGGAGAAAATATCAAATTCACAAGCAATACTCTCTGCAAAGGAAGATAATAATGGCTGATTATGTATTTATAGCAGAACCAGGTTTTGATAGAAGAATATTAAAAGATAAAGATGGTAATACTGTATTTGTAAATTCTCAATTAGAGTATGACTATTACACAGCTGATAGAGGTGGTCCATTTAATGGTTCTTATTGGGAGGACGCTGGTTCGGCAGGTATTATTACTGAAAAAATGATAAATGATATTCAACCAGAATATGAACAAAAACAATCAGGAGGTGATGAATTAGTTAGCCCTAATACTGATATAAGTATTTTAAATTTATATGGGCCTGATGGAGAGCAACCTATTGATAATGATGATAATGATGATGGCTCTATAGATACATCATTTGGAGCTGGTTCTACAAGTTTTAGTTCTTGGTCAGGAAGAGACAAGGGGAAAATACCTTCAGGAGCTGAATATTGGAATGTTAATGGAGAATATTATATTGTATATTTTATTCCAGGAAGTGGAGTACCAGTTTATTATGATTCAAGTTTAGAAGATTTAAAAAATCTATTTGGGCCAGTTGAATTTCCTGAAGTTGAAGCAAGTATTAAATCACCTAGCTCTGACCAATGGTCTAAAGCTATTAGATTTGGTAATTCATTAGAGTTAGCAGACCCAAATGTTTATGACCCAACACAAAGTCCTTGGGTTTCATTTATTGACACAGTAGCTAAAGAAGCTGCTATTAGACCTTGGTTGGCTAACGAAGAAATGGTTGAATTATTAGCTGAAGCTACTTTAGAAGGTAGAACAGTTACAGATGCTGAATGGCAATCTACTGAATGGTGGAGAAGTAGCACACAGTCGCAAAGAGATTGGTTACTATTAGCTCAATCTGGTTCTGGAGATTTTGCACCAGGTTTACCTGCAGATGCTTTAGCAAAAATAGCAGATGATAAGTTAGTTGTAAATAATTTAATGCAACAAATGGGAATAAATAATCCTTCTGATGAATTAGTTGCTTGGGTTAGTGAAAAATTAACTACAGGTGATTGGACACCAACTTATGTAGACGAACAAATAAAAGTATTAGCTGACCCAACATTAGATGCTGATATGGACACAGAGTTAAGTGATTTTATAACTTCAGGTGAAATAGATTATGACACTACAAGAGCAGGAGAATCACAAGTTAAAAGATTAGTGAAAGAATATTTAGGACCTGTATTTGGTGGTAATATTGGCGACTCTCAAATTAATAAATGGGCAGGTATGTTAAGAAATGACCCAGATGCTGAAATACAAATAAAAGAAACTATGTTGAATATGAAAAAAGGTCTATTCGGTGAATACAATGATGAGCTAACTTACGAAGAGATAGCTGCTCCTTGGAGAGGTTTTACTACTAATACTTGGGGTGGTACTGTTGATGAAACATCTACATTATTCCAAGATGTTGTTAAAGCTAATGATGTTACAGTTGCCAATAAATTATTATTTGATGCAGGATTAAAAGATGGTGGCTCTGAAAAGATTAAACAAGATGTGTTAAATAGTTTAGTAAGCTCTTTTGGTGGTGGAGCAGTTAGGAGAATTATATAATGGAACAATTTTTACAAGAAGCTAGAGCTTTGTTACCTTGGCTACCAGAGTCTCTTATACAGATATATGCAAATTCTTTTGCCGAAACACAAAATAAAGATATAGCAATAGCTGAAGTCAGAGCTAGTGAAGATTATGGAACATATTTTCCTAAGAATAAAAGAGATGATGGAACTGTAAGATTATCTGAATCTGATTACGCTTCAGTTAAAGAATCTTATGGTTTAACTATTGAAGATTACGGAATGAATAAAGATTATTTTGAAAATACTTTTGCTACATTAATTGAAAAAGGAATATCTCCAGCTACTTTTAGACAAAGAGTTGAAACTGCAAGTGCAGGAATATTACAAAATATACCTGCTGTAAAAGATTACTATTCAACTAATTTTGGTATGAACTTAGACGATAATCAGATACTTGCTTCTATTATTGACCCAGATATTGGTCAATCAATTATAGAAGGAAAAATCACTGCTGCACAAATTGGTGGAGAAGGACAAGCAAGAGGATTTGATTTAAGTGCTGAAGAAGTACAAGCATTAGAGAGAGCAGGATTAACACAAGCTCAAGCTAGACAATTATTTGCTGCTGCAGAAACAGAAGTACCTAGATTAGCTAATTTACAAAGAAGATTTGAAAGAAGGACTAGAGAAATCACATTACCTGATGACTTCCCAATTCGTGGAGGAGAAACAATAATTGTAGATATTCCTTTAGATGAAATGTCTGATGCAAGTTTTGGATTTGAACCTTGGTTTGGTTACGAAGGTGGATACGACCAATGGGTTGCAGATGGCTCTCCTGCTAATTGGAGAAATAAAACTGATGAAGGTTTAATATCAAGACCTGGATATAGTATTGAAGAATTTATACAAGAATCTGTATTCGGTTCTGAAGAACAAAAAAGAAAAAGAAGAAAATTATTATCAGAACAGGCCTCTGCTTCTTCTCCTATAGGTGGAGCAGCTAGAAAAGGTGGAAGAGTTACAGGATTAACTCAGGGATAATCTAAACCTAAACTTTACATTTATATTTTTTATATGGTAATATTAACTTATAGCCTTGCAGGAGTCGGCTTAGAATAGATGCTGCACCTCTAGGATATATCCTACGTGTATCTTAGTATTTCAATTCGTAGTGTATCTGGACAGTCAGGAGTGGCTGACAATTCTTATTGTTCTTAATTATTAATTTGTCGCCTATCGCATTACAACCCCAGGGTAATGTAGTTAGTAGAAATCTGGGAGTAGGAGAAAAATGGAAAACGAAGTAGAAAATATAGTAGAAGAAACGCAAGAAGAAGATAACAATGCTATCAAGCAGATGCGTGAACGCATTAAAGAGCTTGAAGGTGTTGAAAAGGAGTACAAAACTGTACAGATGGATAACGCTATCCAATCAGCAGGTTTTGACCCAGCTTCTGGACAGGGCAAAGCACTAAAGGACCTTTACAAAGGCGACTTGGAAGCAGATGCGATAAAGGCATTTGCTGCTGAACAATATGGTTGGGGAGAAGATGCTCCAGCAGTTCAGGAACAAGAAGCACAGAAAGCAAGAGTGGTAACTAGCCAAGATAGTTTAGATACTGTAATGGAAGCCAGTGTTCCAGTTGAACCAGCCGATATGAATGACCAAATTGCAATAGCTATGCAAGATGGAGATTGGCAAAAGAGTTCAGCTCTCAAAGCTGAAAAGCTAAAAGCACTAATGAACGACAAGTAAAATTAAAGGAGATTAAAAAATGGGTGCAGTATCAGGAATGGGTGATTCGTATGATTTACCCAA
>CEUX01103893.1_pt1 | contig 11068 bp, 12 predicted proteins | sample 531361 | NCBI WGS metagenome assembly CEUX01 (sample SAMEA2622736, study PRJEB7988) | marine metagenome | isolation source: saline water (ENVO:00002010), including
AACGAAAGGGACCAATGACGCAGTAGCCAGTAATCGTGGTCCCGTCATCATTGGCGGCGGTGTCATCGTAGTAGTAGACGTAGCCAGCACGACTGCCCAGCAGCGGCCGCCTTGGAGAAGCAGAAGCAGAAGCGAACGAATAGATCGCTGTTGGTTGATGGTCGCCATTTCCATAGGTCAAAGGCCAGAACGATCGATTGTCTGTGTCGATCCAGTAATGCGTTCCAGTCCCAGCGGCCGGCGTTATCGACAAATGGACGCCTCGATGTTGAACGTCATATCCCATCGAGATGTATGACGAACTGTCCACGTTCACCAAGTCGGTAGGAAGAATATCGTTGCTCCACGGCTCTGGATAACTGGAAGCACCTGGTGCGAGACGATAAACGCCATGACGACTAAGTATCAGTAACGAAGTGTCTGGAAGTTTGCACCATGATTTGGCGTTGAGAATGCCTACTTCATAGCTAAGGTTGTCGAGCTGCCCGCCGAAAGCCGGATCTCCACGTAACACCCAAAGCTGGTTTTCGGTCCCAAAAACAAGATAGTCATCAGAATGCGAAATCAAAGCCGTAAGAGGTTCGCCAATTAACCCCGCATCAGCGGTATTGCCTGCGATCGCCCTTTGGACATCAGTGTCCGCTGCCGAGAAATCAAAGTCAGTCAAAGCCCCTTGCCGACTGGCATACCAAATGAAATCACCGGCAAGCATCAAGCGATCGCGATAAAGAGTCGCCAGGTGACAGTTCTGCGGAATGTTGCTATTGCTCGAAGTGAGCAAACCAACGGTTTCAAATTCAGGAGTGAAGAGCTTGAGGCCAGGAACGATTGTGTAGTTGCAAGCCCCATTGGTCAGGCTCGCATCGATCGACACACTCGTGCCTAGAGCAGTCATTTCAAATGTGCCAGTCTCTACGCCACTGCTGTTACGCGGACTGATGAGAATAACATCGCGCTTGATATTGATCCCCTGAGAGGTCCAGTCACCGATACTTGGCGCGGTGAGCGTATTGCCTGTGATCGTGCCGTCAGTTCCAGTGACGACCACATCTCCCCAATCAGCAACGTAGATCTTTTGCGATCGTTCAACCGCACAAAGCGTTTTGCTCGTTTGCTTGAACGCTATGTCGTTGATGAGGATGTCTTGCGAATCTTCGGTTTGAAGCTCGTCACCAGCTTCAGTAAGCAAAGCGCCGGCAAGAGATGATATGTCGCCACTAACGATCGTAAACGGAACTCCATTGACGATACCGAAGAGAGAAAGCTGGCGATCGCCGTTGCTATCGATCCAAGCAACTGAAGAAAGGTTCTGAACCAGGTTGGCCGACACTCTCGATGCGTAAGCCTTGGTCAGACCAGGTCGACGGCCGCCACGTTCGCGCAATTCGATAACGTCCGACGGCCGCACATTACTGCAGTCAGGTGTAGTAAACGGTGCCTGCTGTTGATACCCCCATTGCTTAACGAGGCCACCAGCCGGCCACCGCAATCGCATTGTGCGTGGACGTGCTTTAGCCATCATTCATCGTTAGGCAAGGGCAACAGCGCCAGTATTCGTCAAGATCTCCCAGCGATATCCGCTGGTGTGAGACACGGAAATAAGGTCGAGCTGATCGCCAACATCAGCGAACGTCGCCTGAGTATTGCCGGCGACATTCAATCCATTCGAAGCGGTCAACGTAATGTCACCGCCGTCTGTCTTCATTCGGATTGTGCAACGAACGCCGGCGGCTTCGGGATTATTCAGTGTCCGCGATTCGGCGGCCGCTGAAACCATCTCAACAAGCTGACCATACTGCTCAATGGTGATCGTACCGCTGGCACCTGGATCCAGTTGCTCTAGCGGAGCTTTCGCCATGTCGTGTGCTACGCGATGTCCAGACATTTCGGACTCCATTCTTAGGTTTGAGTTAGTCCCGAAGGACGGGATTAGCCTTTGAGGCTCAAGTGAACAGTTCCAGCCGCATCGCCCGTCATCTTGAAGACTCGAGCGCCTATCAGATCGACGGGAATCGGATACGATCGATCGGCAGCAACTGTCATGGTTACTGCCGCGTTTGATGAATCGTAGGCTGCTTCGTAGTCGCCGCCTGGCTTATGCGACGTGTGAAAGGTCAGGGTCGTTATCGAGCTTCCGGACGGGACGTGTATCTGCCCCCTCGCAAACTCGCCGTAATCGATTTCGTCACTATCGGCAATTGCTGTAGCAACAGTGACATCCTCTTGATCGGTGCTGAAGCGGGTAAGTTGCATGGTTAGGGATTCCTGTCGTAGTAGTACGTCCCATTAAACGAATGAAGGGCAACGCCGTCATGCTGATCCAAGCCTGACCTGCTCTCACTGCGATCAGCGTTGTACCCAAGACTGTCAGGTGTAAAAGCGCGAGCGTCGTTCTCGATGGCTGCAGCAAGCTTTGCGTTGAACATCTCAGCATGCAACCCTTGATCACCATCTCTGTACCGTTGCTCGGCGATCGCCAAACAAGACTGCAAGATGAGCTCGCCAATGTCTGCATTGCCCAACGGAAACCGGTTAGTTGCATCCAGCATCGCCGGCTCTACCTTGTACTCAAGGCGAAGATTCCAAACTCGCTGTGGAGTCGGGTAAAGAGCCAGTTGCCGACGTTGGCCAACGGTCGCATCAAAGGTCTTAGCGCGAATCGATGCAAACCGAGGAGTCTCCCATTCCGTCTCATTGATTCGAACGAGTTGTCTGAAGGATCGCAGGCGGTTGTCCGGAATCACCTCGATCGGTGGATACAATTCTGCTTGTCCTTGCACAAACGTAATTGTCTCGCCGCTGAAGCCCGCGAAGTTGCTCGGCAGCTCGTACAGGTAACGTTGCAACTCGTACGATGTGCCACTTGCCTGGGTCACAGAAGTATCGTTGAGAGTCAACTGGGTGTCGCTGTCGCGACTGGCGACACTGTAGTTGTTGCTTCCAACAACCAGGTCGCCATCGGTTGCCCAGGAAGGCCAGGTTCCACCAGTAAGTGTCACAACGCCGGCAGCAATCTGAATCGTTCCCGTTTCATAGGGAGCGGTTGTTTCCAACTCGGAGACAGGTGTCATCCAAGACCACTCATGACCTGTGGCCGGGAAATAAACTTGAAGCAGCCCAGCTTTGATGATCGCATCCAAGCGATTCACTTCATCGGTTGTCCATTCGATGCCAGTTCCTTCGCTGTTGCGAGTCCAAGCAAGATAGTCGGCGATCGCCACCTTAAGATCGGTGTAGTCGCATTGCAGTTCAGTACCGGCCGCGATCGCTGGGATGTCATGCTCAAGATGGTACGTCGCACCGTTGTAGACAACTTCGACGTACGCGGTGTAAGCAACTCCGACGATCGCCGTGAACGTGTATTCATACACGCCCGTCGAAGGATTGGTCATTGCCGTACCATCGGCAACGACTGTTGCACCGGTATCGTCCCTCTTGATTCCGTACGTACCCGTGGGATCAGAGAGAACGGCAGACGTAGCGTTTGTTAAAACGCCTTCGACCTTCCATGTCCGTCGAACGATTTGCGATGGCATCAGTCGTTCTCGCTGGTGATGTTCGTTGCTTCGGTAGTCACATTGACCGCCGAACCGGAAGACAGGTTCGTAAGGCTATTCGTATCCTTAACGAAGCCGGTTCCTTTGATGTCTGTCAGGTGGGTGATCATGATCGTTTGATTGGCTAACGTTGCATCACCACCGCCACCTCCACCACTAGGTGCTTGCTCGAGAGAGTTTGCGGTAAATCGAGAAACACCACCATCGTTCTCAATGATCTCATTCATCAAAGCATCAGCTGCACCAGGCTTTGAGGCTGGATCATACGTCACTGAGAAAAAGTGGTCTAAATGAATGGCCACCATTGCATCATTCACCTCGCTTTGAACCTCTGAGTCCCAAGCTGAATTCCAAGGAATATTAGTGAAGCTAGAACCATTTTCTGTCGCAGGCATAGCGTTGTCAGTGCCTCGCATCGCTGCACCATTGAGGCCAGTCACATCAGCGTGAATTGCTCGCAACACTTCAGCAAAACTGACAGCATTTGCAGGCGCTGCTTCAGCAGGGAATGTTCCCACACCATCAGACCCAACCAGCGTATTGACGATTTGCTTGAGGTAAGCGACAGCGGTGTCAGTCGCCGTTGGATCGCCTGCTGCTGCGGCATCGGCTACAGCACCCAGCACAGACGCCAACGCCCAGTCGCCTTTGCCATCCAATGCACTTGCTGCGATGCTGTCGGAATCGATAACCCCGCTAGCCATATCGCCTACCGCGACTCGGGCGTTACTGTCGAAGCCCGCAGCGGACGCGCCGAATAAGGCGTCGTAAATATCTTCTTCCAAGACTTGCGCTTCTTTCCATACCGCAAGTGCTCCGGTGACTTTTATGCTTATCTGCAATCGACCGACGGTGTCCGTGTCAGTAGCGTCTAGCGTGATCTGGTAGTAGCCGTTTTCGTCATGCGTACCTCCACCGCTATTCTTTGCTGCCATGTTGCCGCCGTTTTTGGACAGACGGATGTCAGTGTTAGCAATCGTTAAGCCAGTTTCAGATGTGGCACCGTCTGTGTCATCAACAAACGGACCTATCATAATCGGTTGGCTGGCTGTGGATTGTTTCAGGTATAGCATTTCAACTACCTAATCTTTGCATCCGGTAGTGGTGTTCCATTACAGGGACCGTAGCCCCGCCAGCTGCTTGAACAGGCACGACGAATGGGCGATCTGCTGCGAGGTCGCCATAACCGCCATCGATCGTTTGGTGTCTTAGTAGATCCAGCTGTTCCTTGGTGAACGTGACGCCCTTCCAAATGCGGATGTCATCGATTAGCCCGTCGAAGTACTGTCGGTGTGCTGCTGATGTAGATCGTCCAATCTCCGCTGGTCCGCTGGGCGATTTAATGTCCAATGTTCCAGCCACAGTCGATGTTTGCCCATCTGCATAAAAAAGGACATCGAACCCTGAATCGAAAACGAAACCTAGAAATATCCATGTGTTGGCCGTAAGCGTCAGCCCAGTCGAGTCGTAGTCCTTCACCGACCACGCCGTAAATCGCAATTGCCCCGAACTTGATATCCTTACCCGCCAACCGTTTGGACTGTTACCGTGCACGAACATCGTCATGCTGGCGGACACAGTATGCGGATACACCCACATAGTGATCGTGAACGGTGCGTCAGTCGGCAGTCCATGCACGGACGATGTCAAGTCACCATAATCATTGCTTCCATCAAGCAATAAACCTGAACGTTCTTCCTGGTGTGTCCACAATGCCCCGTTTTTCAATGTGCCCTTATTCCCAAACAACGACTGATCGAGAACACAGGCAGACCCAAAGCAGGCGCGGTTACCAGCGGGCCACCATCCGACCAACCCCTCTGCATAGACGGATGAACGGTTGAGATCGATATGTCTGAGAACTTGGCTCATTCAACTTGTTCGTGATTGTAAGTCTTGATGGTGACAGTGGCTGTTACGGTTTGCCCTGTGCCGTCATTCCACAACAATGCCTTGATTGGATGAGGGGGGATCGGCACCCGTTCAGCAACTGCATAATGCGTTGATGTGTTGGCGGGTGGGGACACAGCTAAAACCAAGTTGCGAGACGGCTGAACTGAAGCCGAGCCGTCTTCATAATTGGTGCCGTCAACTTGACGAAGCAAATAAAGCAGCAGGCTTTTGTTTGCCGTTGGTGACGTTGCAAACGACCATTGCAACTGAATGTCGCACAACTGATCGAGGTTGGTTTCGTTGTCGATTTCACTTCCAACCGTGCCTGCATCCGTTGCGGCTGTGGCACCCGAAATACCGCTGGTACGGCTTGTTGGTGCTTCCCACTTGATTTGATCTGGTAGAGCCATCTGCTACTCCTACGGCATGGCGAGGGCGGATTCGACGTGCCCAGGATGAACGAAAGACAGACCGAGTGAATCGGCTAACGTGCATGGCTGAGTGCCCACTGACTTAAGCCCATCCGCCTCTGCCTGGGTCAGTACAGATGAAGCAACCAAGGTGTCGAACATTGCCACCGTTCGGGGGTGCGTGAAATCAATGCCACTGTCTGGCTGATAGGATCTTGCGGCCGCCAAGCCTTCCTTCAAAACCGCATTCGACACAGCAACCGCATCAAGTTTGGTGATGATCGTTCCGGCGTCGTCTAGCTTTTCGATGACGGAAAGCAATGACTTTCGACCTGGGTCTGGCTTAGTCGCTGTCATCGCATTCAGGATGTCAGCGATTTGCTGTGGAGTCTTGCCCGAATACTCAGGCTTTTTAACTTCCGGTGATAAAACGTCGTAATCCATCAATTACTCCACGCTAGCCATCTAGATAACTCTGCTTCTAACTTCGGTGACTAAAGTTGCAATCTGAGAGCTGACCTCTCGCAACGCATCATGACCAGTTTGTGCAATCTCTTTCGATTGCCGATCGCGTTCACGCAATGCTTCATGACCGCTAAGCGCAATCTCTTTCGACTGAGCATCTCGCTCTTTCAAGTAGGTCATGTGTTTATCCATAGCCTCTTGTGCTGATCTATCTTTTGCTTCTAGATGCTCCAGAAACTGCTTTCTCGAAGCATCGTCTTGCTTGTTCTTAGCAACCAAAAATCCCAGGAACATCCCGCAAACACCAATCGCCCCGCCCGCTTGTATTGCTACTGTTATCCAGTCCACAGTTTGCCCTTGATACAAAAAAGCCCTCGGCCGCGACCAAGCGCAACCGAGGGCTCAAAGAGAAGGTCTACGCAGCTGCCAAGGCACGTTGGCCACAGGCAACCAGTCGAAGATCCAAGTTGTGATCATCGGCCGAAGCGTTCTTGCCTCCAGCGATCGGAGCAAGTCCTTCGCCGTCGGGGAACGTGTTGGCTTCGATGTTCGCAGCAGTGATGATGTTGGTGTCATCAGCTCGCATACGAGTTGCACGATCGCCAGTTCCGAAGTAAGCCCGAACCGTCTTGTTGATCGGGTTGTATCGGAAGCCAACGTGATACCACGTATTTACGGCGATCGTCTTCCAGTCAGTCTTCACCGTTTGAGCGGTTTGGCCGTTCTTCTTGTAGGCAAAGTCGAGAGTGTCGCCGTCGCCTTCAAGTCGATGGAAGCCGATGTAGTCCTTGTCAGCCAAGGCTCCAGCATCCGTGATGGTGTTAGCTGCAGCACAGCCTTCCTCCATCAAACCAAGGAAAAAGCCAGCCTTGCTATCGGTGATGGTGTCCGTTCGGAAAGCCATCTCGAACACAAGCTCAGCTGCTTCAGCCGCAAGATCAGAAATGCAGAACGGAGAGCCGGCATCGCCGCCCCACTGAATCCACGCTTCTTCATTGTCGGCCGTGTTGAAGATTCGAATGCCGCCAGCCTGACCGCCCTGAGCTTTAGTGAGCTGCTTGATGGTCGAGCTGGCGTCAACGTAGATACGAGCCCCATCACTACCGTATCGAACGGTAGCAGCGGCCGCATCCACTGACGAATCAAACGATGCGAGGTTGGGATAGACACCCACTCCCGCGTTAAGGTCTCGCAGCATCAAAACCTGAGCAACTGGAAAGTTTCTCCAGAGGTTGTAGCTCAAGCCACGCCGCTCTTGATCTTCGTGGAAGTTAAAAAGATCCATTTGGTTACCTATTGGTTGTGGTTTTGAAATTGAATACGTAGATCAAGAGCGAGATCTATGCGTTATGGAAAACGAATCCACCACATCGACGGTCGTAGCAAACGAAGTTGCCCCAGTTGTCCATATGGCGTTCGCGAACGGTATGTTGTCGAGCTGCTTCTTTCGGCGCGTGCTTGATCATGTTGCGCCCTTCCTTGAAGAAATACTCGAACTTGTTCCAGTTGATGCCATACAGCGGGTCTTGGCTGTCGTAGGCATCACTGGTCGATTCCGTCAAAGCCGGCACCCACTCAAGGACGATACCCTTGATGAGAACCTGGCCAGCCCAACGAGCAACGTCAGGACCGAGATTGTCGTTGCCTGTTTGAAGCAGGCGACGACAAGTTGCCAAAACCGAGTGAACGGAATACAAGCCGTAATCCGGCTGTCCGCCACCGATTTCGGGATAAGGATGAGGTGCTTCGAAACGGGTGAAGTCACACGCGTTAACGATCTTCTCAATGAGATCGTTACGGCTGACTTGCGTGTACGTACCGCTGTAGTTCTTCCAGCGATCGTACGTACCAGTTGAGATGCCGGCTGCACCGCTTCCGAAGCCGCTGGGATCTCCACCATTGAAGCCGAGCGTTGCATTCTTCTGAAGCCAGAAAGGGATGCCTGCAGGCGGACGAGGATCTTGGCTGTCGCTTTGTGGCGCAGTCCACATCGCCGTTTCCATCAGCTCGAAGAAGTCGTTGTAGAGCCCTTGCTCGTTCAACAGCATCTCACGGATGATCGTTTCGGGACCGCTTTGGAAAGCGTCCTCATCGATATCGTAGATGTAGTTGACGGTTTGCTTGGACCACTCTTGCCGACCCTTCGTCATGACGTTCACGCGGTTGGTGTCGTCAATGGCGTAGAGACCGCTGTGCTTCGCCGTTCCCTGATTGGAAACACGTAGCTTCCACTCCAATCGTGGACCGCCCTTTTCGGGTTTCTTCTTCGACTTGAACCAGCGAGACGCGAAATGATACTTCTGCAAGGGCAGAGAGATATCCACCCACTGATCTCGCTTGTAGCGATTGAGAGTCAATTCGACAAAGTCGTCGATTTGTTCATGGGTTAATGAAGCCATTTGTTAAAACTCCGTTGATGATTGGTGAAACCAATCAGCTCTCGTTGGCCATGCGATTCCAGTAGTCCAGCAAGACTGGATCTACTTCGGGATCACCGTCGTAGTGAGCTTCGTTCGGCTGCAGCTTGGACTTGGCACCGCTAGTGCCTCCGCCTCGCAACTTCCGTTCGTTCGCTCTATCAGCCTTCTCAGATGCCGATTGGCGTTTCTTTTCTGAAGTGTGGTCAGGGAATGCTTGAGCTTTGGCACGTTTGAGTAGTGCGCGCGACATGGTGGTCGCTTTGCCGCGATTGGCCATGCCGGCCATAATCACTCCAGCCGATTCCCACAGCTTGGCCCGGTTCTTCCATTGGTCGGAATTTTGGTCCAATGGGCCATCGTCAGTCTTTCCGAACAAGTCCTCGTCTCCGAGGTTGTCGACAAGGCCGTCGAATCGATTGAGCATCTCTGCGTTAGCGTTTTGCCGCTGCTGTTCGTCCGACTGTTGAAGCCGAGCTTCAAGAGATGCAATTCGCTTCTCGTAATGAGCAGAGAGATTCTTGAATTCCTTCACGACTTCTTCATCGTGAAACTCATCAAGTTGGACCTGGTAAGGCTCGATGTCGCCATCAGCCTCGTCGCCTTCCTTGGCAAACTGACCGTTGTTGCGAGCCTGCTGATTGGCTCGGTCAATCTGTGCTTGCTTCTTTGCCGCTTCCTCTTGCGCGTTGAGAGCTTGCTGCTGCTCATCGCCAGGTCGTAGGCGCTGAAGTAACTCCGATCCTTCGGTACTGAATTGCTTATCCATCAACGTGGCATACCGGTTTAGTTCATCGGCATCCTTGAAGTTGGTAAGGTCATCAGTTGAGAGCCCAAGACTCTCGATCAGCTCCACCACGTCTTCCGTGGTGGTCCAATCATCGCCGGCATTTTCATCATCGGCGACTTCATCATCGCTGCCGGATTTCTCGTCGGCAGCTGATTGCTTTGGTTGCTCTTCACTCTTTGGTGAAGGCTCTGTTTTGGTTGGAGGTCCGCCGCCAGTAGGCGCACCGTGTTTCTCAGTCACTTCAGCAGCTGCAGCTGCTTGAGCCGCTTCGTAGTCTGTTACGCTTTCGTTTTCGAAATCGTCTAGCAGTGCGTTAGCCGCGGCAAAGTCCAACTGTCCGTCTTCTTGAAGAATGTCTGTACTCATCAGCCGTTTCTCCCTGCGTGATCTCCGTACCCCGCGTCGTTGTCGCGGCGGTTCCTTAGTTTGAGCACGGCGTTGCGTGCTTGACGTGATTCACAGACCAGCGTCCCGTCTGGCTTGTGATGTGCCCCAGAAAGCGATCCGTACCTACCTGGGTCTTCAGCGGCCGCCCGACGATAGGCCGCGTTCATCGAATCCACCTGATGAGCGGGAACCCCTGCCCCGAGGGATTTCCATGAACTCGTCCAGGCACCAGCCCCACGAACTCGAGCGCTGGCTACCATCTCCGGTTCGTCATCACGAATGCGGACACCAATACGGCCGTCAGGCAAATACAAGTAGTTGCCGCATCCGTGCTCGATCGTCTCTTCAAAAGACGCTTCGTAGATTTCGCCGTCGATGTCGAAGGTGGCCATTAAGCAGCTCCCGGCAAGCTGAGACTGTCCAACTGGTCTTGGTTCGCAGACCCGTTGCCCAGCACTTGTTGCATGATCTGATTGCGCGATTGCTGAGTGCCGCCTGTAGGAACGTTGCGACGTACGTACTCGCGGGACGTGTTTTGAGGCATTCCGGACTTGACTTGTATGCCTGGTCGTTCAACGTTTGGTGGCGTAGCGAAGGTGACGAGAAGGTCAGCTTCGGGGAAGTTAAGAAGATCGCCGTACTGACGAACGATCTCTTGAACGTCGATGGATCCGCCAGCCTGCGCTACCAACGGATACATGCGTTCAACAACGGCAATGAGCCGTTCCATCTTGCCAACTTTGGCTTCCGGCGATTCGTAGTTGGACGAATAAGGTTCAACTTCGAAGTTGTATTGCCAAAAGTCACCCTCCCGAAGGTTGACGTTCCAGCTCATGTCAACGTACGCGCCCGTGCCTCGGCCAACTTCGTATGAACTCTCAATGCCAAGGAACTCATCCGCCCACATCAAGTGACCAACTTTGCTCATCACCCGAGCTTGAAAAGCTTCGTCGCGGTTGATCAGCTTGGCTTCCTTCCTGGAAGCTGCTCGATGTATCAACTCTTCAGCTTTGGCAGTGTCAGCTTGTGCTCCCAAACCTGCCATCGCCGAGATGTTTCCTGCCGATCGATCCCAGAGGTCGTAGACGTTCATCGAAAACGCTACGTTGCCCTGATCTACACCCCCTTGATTGACAACGCCAACGTTCC
>CEUX01041500.1_pt1 | contig 11066 bp, 5 predicted proteins | sample 531361 | NCBI WGS metagenome assembly CEUX01 (sample SAMEA2622736, study PRJEB7988) | marine metagenome | isolation source: saline water (ENVO:00002010), including
CTAATGAACCTGATAATATATTATAATATTTTGGGTGGGTTATTGTTGCAAAGCCACTTTTATAAAAAATATTCCCTATATAAGGAGATGCATTAATACTTTCTGATATATTAGTTATTTGATCAGGATTATATGATCTTGACCATATATTTATATTACTAAGTTTTCCATTAAAAAATTGAGCTCTCATATTAGCCCCAGTATCATCTGCTACTGTTACATTTGGTCCTTTTGAACCAATATATAAATTAGCATTATTATTTGTTTTACCTAATAATGTATTAGTTTGAGACGCAATTTTAGTACCATCAAACCAGATTTCCATTACAGAAGAAGATAATTGACATAGTATATGTGATGTTCTTTGTGCTGTACCACTTGATGTTATTTCTGCATTTATTGTGTCTTTTTTACTTCCATCTGATCTTGAAAAATATAATGATTGACTCCGCATATATATTTCATAAGGGTAATGGGGCTCAGATATTCTATCTACATAATTAGAACCACTATTAGGTACTATTCTTTTTGTACCACTTTTAGCTATAATATATCTTTTTTCAGTAGAAGACATTCCTGGTACATTAGTAGATCCTGTAGTTTGAGGGAATATATAAAAAGATATTGCAAAATCTTGATATGTACTAAAATTAAGCCTATTATTATGAGGGACCATTATATATGAACCTGTTGCACTATTAAAGACTATAGATGAGAATTTAGATTGTGAGTCTCCTAAAGAAGAAGTGTCAAAATTTACATTATTATAATTTAATTCATTAAAAAAATAACTATCGTCTTCATCATTAGGGTAATATGATAAAGGGTATTGGGTAGTTTCTTCCCACCCTAATTGACCACTAGTGGTATAAGTACTAGGAGATCCTGGTTTTTGTTTTCCTTTTCTATAGTATTTTTTTGTTACTATTTCATGTGTATGGTCATAAAAACCACCATATATTTCAGCATAATCATCATATACTGATAAATCATATTTTGTATGTCCTTTAATAGGATCTAATCTAAATACATTTTGTTGAATATCTTTTGGATAATTATCTAAATTAGTTCCACTTATAATTAGATTTCCTTTCGAATCATCTGTGATTTCATAATGACTAGAACTTAAATAAAAAGAAGATTTTTTTATTTCAGCACCATATAGTCCTGTGGGGATAGATAGTATATTTGCTTTTTTATATAAATCTCTTCTATTCTCCAAAAGATTAATAAAATCTTTTTTAATACCCCCTTTTTTAATATAATCTCTATAAAATAAATGATCTATTTGGTTATATTTAACCATATTTATTGTATCTCCCCCATAAGCTGCACTAGCAGAACTATAAAGAGATATAGATTCTGAAGTGTAACTTGTATTATAATGAATTATTTGGTTGGTAGAAGCAGATCCAGAAGAAAAATTATATTGTTTATGGGCGTTAAAGGGGACTATTGCTTTGTCTTGGGCTGAGAATTTTTTATAAATATATGTAGTTGCCATTTAAAAGACATTTTAATAGTCTAATTTAACTCTAATAAGTGCTTCTTTAGTAAAATCTTTTGCTACTGGTTGACTTAATTTAGCTATAGCTAATAATTCAAAAGCATCATTATATAATCCAACAGTTGTAATAAATACTTTTGGATTAAGTTTCATAGTTTCAAATCTTATATTATGAGAACTATCTACAAATGATGGGTTATTAGTATAATTAAATTGATCATTTCTTGCTCTTATAAAATAAAATTGTGAATTAACTTCTTCAGTAGTATCTACTATAAAATGACCCGCTCCTGATATTGCATTAAATAATCTTCCTGTATTTCGATCAGTATTTGCTGCTGGTCCTCCTGCGCTTCTTACTGGTGCTAAAGAACTAGTAAAAGCTCCTCCATTTAAAATTACTAATCCTGCTTCAGGATAGTATAAACCATACGAACCACTACCTCCTACTTGAGTAGCTGCAGTGTCTCCTGTTAATATTTGACCATTAGACCCAGATACTATATTATAATATGTACCTAAATTGGAATTTCCTTGTCCTGCACTAGTTGTAACACTATCATCTGTTAATTTTATTATAGATTGAGATGGGATAGCATTATTTATATCAGTTCCTGATATATGTAAATTTAAAGATCCTAGTGTTAATTTTTGTTTATATCTTGATCTATTTACATTAATTATATAAATATCATCGGGAGTATGAGATCCGAATTGAAAATATTGAGTATTACCATTAGAATCTTTATCATCCCCAAAAACTAATTGTCTATATTGGCTATAAGTAACTCTTGAAGCTCCTAAACCAAATGAACCTGTATCATTAGTAAAATCTGGAGATCCAGATCCATATCTGTGGCCATAAGCTACTGAATATTGTACTTCTGCATCTGATGCTGCTGCTCCTGTTTGGTATACTTCAACATAAAAATGACCAGAACTTGTAGAAGATGCATAAGAAGCTTGAGTAGATGACGTATGAGCTGTTGATAAATTATTTACGTTATTAGTCCATGTTGATGTTACTAATTCTGTGGCTTGTCTAGTAACTATATCATTGTCTGCGAGTCTTGTATATGACATTTTAGTTTATTTTAATTTGTTTTATTAATAGTAACTGGGATTGTTAAAAATGCTCCAGATGTTACTCCTTCAACTACAATTTGAGTAGTTTTAGTAGTAACTGTTGAACTAAATAAAGCATCAGATGTTGTGGCTTGTAAAGCAAGAACTGTTCCTCTAACCGTCATAGCTTCTGGTATAGTACTAAATTCAGCTACATCAGCAGGAGTTGCTCCTGTTGATCCTCCTGTTGCTGTAAAACTTCCAGGTTCAACTAATCTACCATCTAATATAGTAAATATATATTCTTCGGCAGCTGATACATTACCACCATTTAAATTAAATGTTGTTGGAGTTGTAGTAGCTGAGGCTCCTTGATTAATATCAATACCCGCAGCTGGCCAAGCGGAAGTAATATATGGTACTGCGTTTGCTCCTCTTGTTAAAGTAATAAGTTTAGAGTGCATTTGATGAGAACCATTAGGTATAGCTTCAAGTAAAGGCATATTTTCAATTGCTTCTGCCGAATATTGAGTACCATTTGGGTGGCTTTCATTAAATAAACTATAATCTATTTCATCATCACCTAAGGCAAATTGTGTTATTTTAAAAGAACCATCATTTCTTGATAGTAATTCACGACCTCTTTTTGTTAAGATCGCATCTACGGTAATTGAACTGTTATCTAAGTATCCCATTTTGTTTGTGTTTTGTTATAAATATATATGTTTTTAAAAAATTGTAATTTTAGTTAAAATATTTTGTTATGGTGTTGCTCCTGCAGGTCCAGGATATTGAGTAGGTTGAGGAATAGGGACTGTAGAAGATATGATTCCTGCTTTTTGTAACCAATATTCTATATTAAATCCTACTTCTGGAATTGAATTTTGGGGTATAAGACATAATCCATCATTTCCTATACTTTGTTGTAATTCAGCATTTTTATCTAAATCTAATATAAGAACATGGTCTTTTTTTAAGAAAGACATTTCCCAATTAAATGATCCTGAATAAAAATTATCTGATGTCATATTATCTAATTGAGAATTACCATAAGATCCTACACTAGCTGATTGTGCCCCCTCAAAACCTACAGGGCCTAAAGCCCCTCCTTGTACATAACATTCTATATCTTCAATTCTATCTACTGTAGCTCCCGGCCACATAAAATCTCCTATTGTGTTTTGGGTATCATATCCACCCACAGGAGTGCATCCTGCTGTTCCGCTTCCTCCAATTGTTGATGATGCTGTAGACATGATATGCATGTTAGCTATATCATCATCAAAAGTTCCTAACGTAGGTATAAATCTGTTATCTTGAGGCCCTTTAAATAATAATTCATGGTTAGTTGGTAATCCCTGATTGCAATCATCTCCGGCTTCAATATATAAAACTGCTTGATTTTGGTCTACCTCAAAAGTACTGATACTCCTTTCATCATGCCACCCAGGGGCAAAATCTTTTGTTCCCTCAAAAAACGTAATGTGTATTTCTGTTTTTTCTTGTTCTGATAAAGCAGTATCTGCTATATTATCAGTTAAATATTTTAAAGAGTCTATTCCTAGAAATCTACTTGCTGAACCCAATCCAGAAGCTGCAAGTTGTCTTCCAGGACCCCCTGCAGATAAATCAGTTATATCTGGGTGATTATTTATAACTCCATAAGCCCCACTATAATAATTTTGTGTAAATTCATTTTCATATATAGAGGCGGAAGCGTATGAAGGGCCTACTCTATCCATAGACCATGAATTATGACACTCTGTTTCATTTCCAGCAGTAGAACCAGGCCACATTTCTAATACCCCATATCTAAATCTTAATTGATTTCTTTGAACGGTTTCAGTTAATGATCCCGCAGCAATAGAACCAGTAATAACAAAATTATCTTTAAAGGAACCAGATTTATATAAATAAAGTGAATTGTTTTCAGAAAGAGTATTTGGTGGAAAACTTGCAGATGCAGTTCCAAAAGGAGCAAATTCGTTTTCTGGATGATTATATCTAAATGTTTTTAATAAAAGTCCTTTATTCATTTTTACCCTATGATGGGGTTTTAAACCTATAGTAGGGGTAGAGGGATCTATAATTCTTAAATATGCTTTATTTCCTGTAGGGAAGTCATTAGTTATAAATCTATGGAATTCTTCATAAGGTTCTGTGGTTCTATCTATAAGTTGTACTGAACTATCTATAAGATTTATTATTAGTATTTTACTGATACTAACATATGAATGGTTTTTTATTGTAGCATATTGTGGATCTTCTGTACCACCAATAACTGAATTAGCTATATATAAAGCTGTTGTTTGATTATTTAATACAGGTTCTGTTTGGTAAGTTTGGTCTCCTTCCCATGTAGAAGATGAAGCATGATAATAATTTATTTTTTTTCCTTTTAATCTAGATCCATCATATCTTGCATTCTTCCAATGTATTTGATCTACTAAAGCATCATCAAATTCTGCAGTTAGTTGTCTTTCTTGAAAACTATGAGTTACTGATTGTGTTGTATGTGGGTAAAAAGGCATAATTTATAACTTTAATATAGACTTGATGATTGTAAATAATATTGTTTATATTTATAATACTTATTAGATTTTCTTCCTTTCATTGCATTACCTAATAATACTGATGATTGATGAGCTATATAACGGTGAGGTTTTTCTGTAGTGAAAGGTTTTATAGGGGCTTGTGATGCTTGGTGGTTTTCTGTGTTTGGGTCTCTTTGAGAAGGATCTAAATAATCATCCCATATATCTATAGTTGTATTAGTTCCTTGTTCCAATCTTTGACTTCCTCTACTTCGTGTCTTATCTCCTTCTTTACTTGAAGTAACACTAGATCTATTACTATGGTAATTTACATAAGAACCAGGTTCCCATTGATTATTAATTTTTTTATCTGTACCAAACGCTTCAGACCCAGAACACATTTTGTATAGATGGTTTTCTTGATATTCTGTGCCTATTTGGATATTAAGAGTTTGGTGAGAACCTGTTATCATTGTTTGTCCATCATCTCTAATAGGTAATTCTCTGGCTATTTTATTTCTTTCAAGAATATGAGGTTCAATTACTACTCCTGTTTTTAAATTAGATTTAAAAGGGACCCATTGTTCTATCATCTTGAATAAAGTATGATCTATATATTGAATTTGTTTTATAAAAGCTCCAATATTATAACGTTTTCTTTTTACTTTTTTAAAGTAAATATCTCTAATATCTGAGAGATTTGAATATTCAGAAGATGTTTGTGATGAAGGTAATGGAGAACCTATATAATCATCTAATCTAAAAGATCCTAAAGTATATATAATATCTTCATTTAATTCATGTTGAGGAGAGAAAAATATTCCTAAATCTTCAAAATCTTGTGGTTGTCTATCTAAAGTAGAAGTTTCTGTGGATATAAAAGGAGATAAGATATCTCCACTTGGTGTTCCCTCATCTATTCTAACTTTATCACTTGTCATCGAAGCTCCTACAGTATCTGGAGTAGGTAAATAATGATTTTCTACTATTTCTTCCCATTTTTGGATTGATAATGAACTTGATACCCCATCTACCATCCCTAAATAATCTACATCTATATTAGGATGGAAACTTGAGCTATCTTGTTTATCATTACTTCCTAAAGGTAATCTTAAAACTACATGATCATATGAAGAAGAAATAGTATTACCCGCATACATAGAAGGTTCAAGTGCATGTTTTTTAAGAGTCTCATGAGATAAAAATTCTCCAAAATGATATTTAATTTCTTGAAGTGAACCAGAATAAGGTAAAACATCTACAGTGTTATATGCTGAATTTACATTAGGTTCTAAACCACAAATATATGTTGTTTGTGCTCCTCCTACTCTTGCTCCAAAGTTATGATAAGGATCTCCAAAAGTTAAAGCTCTATCCGCTTCGGGCCAAAGAAGACTTGCTGTATAATATGATACATTTTTTAACCAATTGGCTTGATAGGCTCCAAAGGTTATATCTGATGCACTTCCTGATACTCCATCTATTCCTATAAAAATATTCCAAAAATCCCCATTATATATAGGAAAACTATCTGTTGAAGCTGTTATAGCATTATTAATATATAAATCTAACTTACCATATTGATTAGAATCGCCATAAGTTGATATATCATTTCCTGTATGTGTATTTAATACTAAAGTTGGATCTTTTGCGGCGTTACTTCCTGATAATGTGAATAAATGTTGATTGCTATCGTTGTCTAATCTTGTTGGTTTTATTCTAAATTCTATTGTTTTAGCTGAAGCAGATAAAGCATCGGTTAATGAAGAAGACCAGTTTGTTTTTACAAAATACCCATTTGTTCCTGTATACCCTTGTAAAGCTAATGATGCTTTTTCATAAGTAAAAGTTTTATAAGTATCTGCTGTGTCTAAATCTTTTAAAGGACCACTTATTGGAGAAGAACCGCCATATTCTTTTATACTTAGAATAGAAGTAGGTACTCCATAACAACTCATCAAGGCTTTTATTCCTCTTTCTGTTCCTTTTGTTTTTAAAAGATAAGGAGCATTATGAAATAAACGTTTCCATATTTCTTTTGATATATCTCCTTTAGGTATAGATCCTTGATTTGAAGCTGTTATCATAGTTTCAGAAGGTACTCCTGAAGATGAATAAAAATTAGTTGCATCATATTGACCACTTCCTGTTCCTTCTCCTAACATATACTCTATTAGGTTTGCATTTTCAAATTGATCAAAAGCTTCTATACCTAAACTTTTTAATTGATAATAAACTAAATCTTTAGAAATTCCTCTATTATTACTTGAGTTATGAATATCTGATATAGCTTTTATATATGTCCAAATATTGTCAAAATGTTGACCTATCATATTTACAAAACTAATATATAATTCATTATCAAGATTTTCTAAAATATGAGTTGGAATAGTTTTTGATAAACTATATTCATTTTGTTTATCATATAAAGAGGCGGATTCTAACTGTCCTCCATAACCTGGTTGAGTTGATCTTTCATCTCCATACCAAGATTTAACTTGAGAAGATGTTGTATGAAAAAGAACATAAGGAGATAATGAATTTTGTTTAGGCCAGGAATAATTTCCGGAATCAAAATATAAATAATTTTCATAACCATCAAATCCTTTAATTAATTTTTGTTTTTTATCGTATATATCATTTTTAGCCTTTAAAGTTGTAAAAGAAGATGAAGTAGGACCTTGAATATCATTTATTACCGCTATATCCGAGTCATATTTTTCTATTAGTTTTATTTTATAATGGAAGTTTTTTAATCGTTCTGTGGCACTACTAAAATGAGAAAAATTTTCAAAATGATAATTCCTTTCTTCACTACTTTCTGAAACAGGTCTGATATAAGTATAATCTATATTTATATCTGCTCCTCCATCTTCTAATTTATTTAATAAATGTTCATAGGATGAAGTTACATTATAATGTAATAAATCATCATAGGATTTAAAAGAAGTAGGTATTGAATTTTGGGTTCTAGTATCTATATGATAATTAGGTCCTCTTAAAAGTATAGTATCATCCTCAAGTTGTGGTTCTCCTAAATCTATTTCTATTGTTAAAGGATCTGATATTTCTTCAACTATTTTAAAGGGAATTTGATCCACAACACCACTATTAAGAGGAGATAAAGTTTTTAATAATACTTCATGTTTAAAAGGTTCTTTATTTAATAAAATATTAATACAAGGTAATAATATACCCCCTCCTAAATTAATAGAAAATTCTTTAAAATAAACTGATGATTCTATATCTGCTATAAATTCACCAACTGCTGGATCTAAGATTTCATTAGTTGAAATAGCGGATATTGCTCTTATTTCTCTTCTATTATTTGATATTTCTTTTATTTGAAATGGAAATTCTGCTGTATTAAAAATCTTATTTTTTAATGTATAGATTTTTAAAGTATATTTACCCGAGAAAAAACCTCTATCTGTTAGTATTTTATCTGGGTTTACATTTATATATTTTGTTAAAGGGAAACAAGCTTGGCCCGCAGGAATTATATAGTCTTTAAAATCTTCTTCTGAATAAATTATTGATCCATTAGAATTTAATATATGAAGTTCTACATAGTCATCTTCTCTACCAAAGGTTTTATCTATAGTTTTAAAAGATACCTCTTGTATAGATAATGAATCATCTATACTAAATCTATCTGATAGTTCTTTATCTATATCATCTCCTAAAAATGCTGCTCCTGCAGGGCTACTTATAAAAGGAAGATTTACATCATTATAGTTTAAAGGTTGTGATATTTGAGCATTCTCTCCTTGTAGGGAAATATTATTAGCCGCAGTAGAATTAGTATTATATTGACTTTTTTTTGCCATTGTTTTATTCTGTTTCTGGTGTACCTTGTCCTGGTTGTGTATTTACATTAAAATCCATTCCTTCATATTCTTCTAATGTCTTGGGATAAATATTAATTTCTAAATAACTTTTATCAAGATCTTCTATTTTACTTATAACAGGACCATCAGGTATTTTATTAAGGGTACTATTAGATAAAAAAACTATATAATCTTGATCAGGTTTCATCTCAGTAGCTAAATTTCTTGTTTTTATATTTAAATATGTTTGATAATCTTGAATTAATCTTTTTGTAGCTGAGTGGATATACCAAATCCCATTTGAAAAATTACCACTTGGGTTATTTTTATGAGCAGTGTTCATTACAATAATTCTATTAGGTATAAAAAATATATTTTTTTCTAAAGAATCTATTTTTTTTTGGAGTTCGTTGTTTTGATCTTTTACATCCTTTATTCGTAATGTTCTAGGATTTATATATCCATTTGGATAAGCTTGATTTCCACTTCTAGCTATAAAATTTTTATGGTTTTGTTCTTCTATTTTATAAAAAAATTTATTATATATATCAAAAAATTCTTTAGTTGATCTTTTTCTTAAAGCAAATTCTTCAAATTCTTCATCTAATTTTTCTAAAGCACCTTTAACTCCATAAACTGTTTTTCTTAAACCAAAAAGTTCAGATCCTTGTGGGGGTTCTATTGTAAGTATTTGATTATTAGGATCTATTTGATTTTGTGAAGGAGAAGTTAAAGGTCCTATATATTGTATTGAGGCATTATTTGGTTCTATATTTTCCATTATCCATTATTGTATATACCATATTCTGGGTATTCATATAAGAAGTTATTATCCTTTCTATTAAAAATATTTTCACTTGGTCCTGAATTTAAAGGGACTCCTGGTAATCCTATAAAAGCTACACGTTTTCTATTTCCTTCTTTCCACATAGGACTATAATCAATTCCATATATAGTTAATGTATTTTTTTTATACCTCATTTTAACTCCTATAGCAGATTCACAATCTTTTCTATCCCAATATTGAACCTCTCCTTTTGATAATGAATATATAGCAAAATCTCTAAATATGCCAATACCCAGGAATCCTCTGTGAGCTGTTCCTTTTAGGAAAACAAAATATCCTGCGCTAGAATGATGGAATATAGGTTGACCATATAATTTATAACCATGATATGAACTTCCGTAATAATACATATTATCCATATTATTAAATTTATCTTGAAGTGAAGATGGTTGATTTAATGCTCCATAAAAACCAGAACCTGGAGGGTATAATTTTCTAGTACCATAATTGCTTACTTCTTTTCCTAAATTAGGATCGTCTACTACATCCCAATATCCTGTGCCTGATGATGGAAGACCATTAAATAATTTATATGAAGGATCATGAGGTATTCCTAAAGTATTTTGTATATAAGTGTTTTCTAATTCTCTAGCTTCTATTCTTCCTTCCGCAGATACCACTCCTGGATAATCCCCCCAAGGTCCCCAATTTTTTACATAATTATCTATTGTATTACCATTATATAGGATAGCTTCAGGATTATGTTGTTCATACCAATCACTAACAAATGAAGGTATACCATTAGATCCATCTTCTGTTCTTCTTACTATTTTTATTGTTTTCTTTTCTCCTTTTTCAAGAGTTACTGTTTCTACCTTAGGTTGTATAGAATCATTTACATATTCATCTACTATGTATTTTATAATACAATTACCATGATCTAGATAAAATTGACCTGCAGCTGCATCGTCTTCCTCTATAACTATATTATATGAATCTTCTACTTCATTACCTTTACAAAAAAATCTAACCTCAGTCCATGCTGTTGTTCCTAATATGGGAGGTCTATCTACTATTAGATCTTCCCCATGTGTTAGAAGATCTGTTGTGTTTTGTATATCAGGTCCTGAGGAGGTATCCCATAAAGAATCAAATTCATTTTGTGTAATAAAATATTTACCCGAATAATCTTCTGGAAGCCCCCTTGCTCTTCTTAATGTTGCCCATACCTCTCCATGTACAGGTCTTACTCTTCCTTCTTGCATTACATAAATAGTATCTGCATTTTGATATTTTATTCCATTTTCTCCCCTTATTAGGAAAGATCCATTTGGGTATACTGG